>Ga0228702_1000041_pt1 | contig 139793 bp, 126 predicted proteins | sample McNCre217_Aug_MG_2_FD_178018 | JGI IMG/M metagenome (GOLD analysis project Ga0228702, IMG submission 178018) | Freshwater microbial communities from McNutts Creek, Athens, Georgia, United States - 20-17_Aug_MG | ecosystem: Environmental > Aquatic > Freshwater > Creek | place: USA: Georgia... | reverse complement strand
CTGTGGCGCATGCACGCAGACCGTGTGGGACGTTAGCTCAGTTGGTAGAGCAGCGGACTTTTAATCCGTTGGTCGCAGGTTCGAATCCTGCACGTCCTACCACCCATTGCATCAGCCCGATGAGTCACCTCATCGGGCTTTTTTCTTGGCCGTTTGCAGCGTGTCGTGCGCAGGTGTTTCAGGCCTGCAGGGCCTGCAACTGCTCGGACAGTTCCAGCCAGCGTTCTTCAAGCGTCGCCATTTCATCGCTGAGGGCTTTCAGTCGCCGTCCAGCGTCCGCGATCTCGGCGGCAGGCAGGGGGCGGCTCAGCTGCGCTTCCAGCTCGCTTTTTTCCATTTCGATTTTCGGCATGCGCTGATCGATGCTGTCCAGCTCCTTTTTCAGGGGGCGGGTTTGCGCAGCCATTTGCTGGCGGCGCTGCGCATCCTGCTTGCGTTGTTCACCTGCGCTCAGAGACGGCGCTGTGGAAGCCGCGGGCGCAGCTGTCTTGACGGGTGGAGGTGCCACGGGCACGGCCATGGCCTCGGTTGGCTTTGCAGCCGCTGCGGCACCCGCCTTGGCCTCTTCGCGCAGCCGTTTCGATTCTTCCAAGAGGTAGTGCTGGTAGTCGTCCAGATCGCCATCAAAGGGCTCGACCTTGCCCCGGCCGACCATCCAGAACTCGTCGCACACGGCGCGCAGCAAGGCGCGGTCGTGGCTGACCAGCATGACGGTGCCTTCGAACTCGTTGAGCGCCATCGACAGCGCTTCGCGGGTGGCCAGGTCCAGGTGGTTGGTCGGCTCGTCCAGCAGCAGCAGGTTGGGGCGCTGCCACACGATCATGGCCAGCACCAGGCGCGCTTTTTCGCCGCCGCTCATGGTGCCCACGGCCTGCTTGACCATGTCGCCGCTGAAGTTGAAGGTGCCCAGGTAGTTGCGCAAATCCTGCTCGCGGCTGGGTTCGCCGCTTTGCGGGCCGAGTTCTTTGGCCAGGCGGACCATGTGCTCCAGCGGGTTGTCCTGCGGGTGCAGCACGTCCAGCTCTTGCTGGGCGAAGTAGCCGATGTTCAGGCCCTTGCCTTCGGTCAGCGTGCCGGCCAAGGCGGGCATGGTGCGGGCGATGGTCTTGACCAGGGTGGATTTGCCCTGACCGTTGGCGCCCAGAATGCCGATGCGCTGCCCGGCCAGCACCGATTTGCTCACGCCTTGCACGATGGTCTTGGGTGCGCCATCCACCATGTAGCCAAAGCTGGCCTCGCTGATGGCCAGCATGGGGTTGGGCAGGTTGTTCGGTTCCTTGAAGTCGAAGGTGAATTCGGCTTCGGCCAGCAGTGGGGCCACTTTCTCCATGCGTTCCAAAGCCTTGACCCGGCTTTGCGCCTGTTTGGCCTTGCTGGCCTTGGCCTTGAAGCGGGTGATGAATTTTTGCAGGTGGGCGATTTTGTCCTGCTGTTTGGCAAAGGCCGCTTGCTGCAGTTCGAGTTGCTGGGCGCGCAGGGTTTCAAAGGCGCTGTAGTTGCCACCGTAGCGCGTGAGCTTGGCGTGCTCGATGTGCAGGGTGACGTTGGTCACCGCGTCCAGAAACTCGCGGTCGTGGCTGATCACGATCATGGTGCCGCTGTAGCGCTGCAACCAGGCTTCGAGCCAGACCAGGGCGTCCAGGTCCAGGTGGTTGGTGGGTTCGTCGAGCAGCAGGATGTCGGACGGGCACATCAGCGCCCGGGCGAGTTGCAGGCGCATGCGCCAGCCGCCCGAGAAGCTGTTGACCGGCTTGTTCAGCTCATCCACCCGAAAGCCCAGGCCCAGGATCAGCGCTTCGGCGCGGGGCAGGGCGTCGTGGTCACCGGCGTCATGCAGGTCGGTGTAGACGTGGGCCATCTCCATGCCGTCGCCGCTGGCCTCGGCGGCCGCCAGCCGCTGGCGCAGTTCGGCCAGGCGGGTGTCGCCTTCGAGCACGAACTCGCTAGCGGGTTGGTCGGTCTCGGGCATGTTCTGCGCGACCTGGGCCATGCGCCAGGCTTTGGGCATGTCGAAGTCGCCACCGTCTTCGTGCAGCGTGCCGTTGAGCAGGGCAAACAGGGTGGACTTGCCCGCGCCGTTGCGGCCAATCAGGCCGACTTTTTCACCGGGGTTGAGCGTGACAGAAGCCAGGTCCAGCAGGACCTTGGTGCCGCGGCGGAGGGTGACGTTTTTGAGGTTGATCATCGAGAGTCGGGGTCAGCGAGGTTGTAGGCGCTTGCCCTGCGAGCGATCAGCGCTCGCAGCGGCTGGAGTCCATCGCCAGCAGGGCTGGTTCCTACAAAGTCAAAAGGGCATCGCGGGTGACCAGCAGCACCTGGTCGTCGCCTGCGCTGGTGTCCAGCCAGGCCACTTCAAGTTCGGGGAACGCCGCGACAAAATGTGCAGCCTCGTTGCCGATTTCCAGCACCAACACCGCGTTGTCGTTCATACGGGAGGGCGCCTCCTGGAAGAGCTGGCGCACAAAGTCCATGCCGTCCAAGCCACCGGCCAGCGCCAGTTCGGGCTCGGCACGGTACTCGGCGGGCAGCGCATCCATGCTGGCCTGGCACACATATGGCGGGTTGCACAGGATCAGGTCAAAAGGGTCGGGCAGGGCGGACAGGCCGTCGCTTTGGACCAGCGCAATCCGATCTTGCAGTCCGTGTTGGTCCACATTGATGCGGGCCACGGCCAGTGCATCCGGCGAGATGTCGGCCCCTGTGACCTGCACCTCGGGCCAAGCCATGGCGGCCAGCACGGCCAGACTGCCGTTGCCGGTGCACAGGTCGAGCACGCGGGTGGTCTGGTCGGACAGCCAGGCGTCGATCGTGCCGTCGGCCAGCACTTCTGCAATCAGGCTGCGCGGCACGATGACGCGCTCGTCCACGTAAAAGGGCACGCCTTGCAGCCAGGCCTCATGGGTGAGGTAGGCGGCGGGTTTGCGCGTGGCGATGCGCTCGTCGATCAGGGCTTGCACCTGCGCCTGCTGCCCAACCGTGACCGCGCGTTCGTCGATCTCGCTGTCCAGTGGCAGACCCAGACGCCAGAGCACCAGCCAGGCGGCTTCGTCGTGGGCATTCAGGGTGCCGTGGCCGAAGGACACGCCGGCTTCTTCCAGTCGCAGCGCGCTGGCCTGAACCAGTTCGGTCAGCGTCATGCGGCCAACCCGGCGTTGAGCTTGTCCAGGGTGCGGCGGTAGATGCCCTTGAGCGGCGCGATGTCGCTCAGCGCCACATGCTCGTCCACCTTGTGGATGGTGGCGTTGGGCGGGCCGAATTCGATGACCTGCGGGCAAATCTGCGCGATGAAGCGGCCATCGCTGGTGCCGCCCGTGGTGGACAGCTCGGTTTTCAGGCCCGTCTCGTCGGCAATGGCTTTCTGGATCGCATCCACCAGCGTGCCCGGCGTGGTCAGAAAGGGCAGGCCGCCGATGGTCCACTTCAGCTCGTATTGCAGGCCGTGCTTTTCAAGAACGGCGGCCAGGCGTTGCTGCAGGCTTTCGGGCGTGGATTCGGTGCAGAAGCGGAAGTTGAAATCCACCACGCAGTCGCCCGGGATCACGTTGCTGGCGCCCGTGCCTGCGTGGATATTGCTCACTTGCCAGCTGGTGGGCGGGAAAAAGGCATTGCCCTCGTCCCAGCGGATGGCCACCAGTTCGGCCAATGCCGGGGCCAGGCGGTGGATGGGGTTGTCGGCCAGGTGCGGGTAGGCGATGTGGCCTTGCACACCTTTGACGGTGAGCTTGCCGCTCATGGTGCCGCGTCGGCCGTTCTTGATCATGTCGCCGGTCTGCTGCACCGACGTGGGTTCGCCCACGATGCAGAACTGCGGCGCATCGCCACGGGTCTTGAGCTTTTCGCAGACGACCACGGTGCCGTCCACGGCCGGGCCTTCTTCGTCACTGGTCAGCAAAAAGGCGATGCCCAGTGCCGGCTGAGGGTTCGCAGCCAGAAACTCCTGCACGGCCACGACCATGGCGGCGAGCGAGGTTTTCATGTCGCTGGCGCCCCGGCCAAACAGCTTGCCGTCTTTGTGTGTGGGCGTGAACGGGTCGCTGGACCATTGCGCCAGCGGCCCGGTGGGCACCACGTCGGTGTGTCCGGCAAAAGCCAGGGTCTGGCCCGAGCTGCCCGGGCGTTTGGCCCAGAGGTTGCGCACGCGGAAGGTCTCGGGGCCGGACTCGATGAACTCGCAGTCAAAGCCCAGGGGCTGGAGCGCGGCGGCCAGAATGTCCATGCAGCCCGCGTCGTCGGGGGTGACGGAGGGGCGAGCGATCAGCTGCTCGGCCAGGCGCAGGGTGTCGTGGCAGATCGTCATGTCAAACCTTGTTGGGGTGCTGGCGAACAAAGCGGGCGATGCGTTCGGCCGCTTCCAGGCATTCGGCGGTTTCGGCCACCAGGGCCATGCGCACGCGGCCGCGACCGGGGTTCACACCATTGAACTCTCGCGCCAGGTAGCTGCCCGGCAGCACGGTGACGTGTTCTTTTTCGTACAGGGCCTTGGCGAAAGCGGCATCGTCACCCTGCCAGCCTGCGGGCACACCGGCCCAGAGGTAAAAACTGGCGTCGGGCAGTTTCACATCCAGCACCTCGGCCAGCACGGGCGTGACCTGGGCGAACTTGGTGCGGTAGAGGTTGCGGTTCTCGATCACATGCTGTTCGTCGCTCCAGGCGGCCACGCTGGCGGCCTGTACCACCGGGCTCATGGCGCTGCCGTGGTAGGTGCGGTACAGCAGAAACTGTTTGAGGATGGCCGCGTCGCCCATCACAAAGCCGCTGCGCAAGCCCGGCACATTGCTGCGCTTGGACAGGCTGGTGAAGGCGATCAGCCGCTCGAAACCTCGGCCCAGCTTGGCCGCCGCTTCCAGACCGCCCAAGGGCGGTTCGTCGCGGAAGTAAATCTCGCTGTAGCACTCGTCCGAGGCGATCACGAAGCCGTGCTGGTCCGACAGGGCAAACAGTTTTTGCCATTCAGACAAGGGCATCACTGCGCCCGTGGGGTTACCGGGCGAGCAGACAAACACCAGTTGGGTGCGGGCCCAGACTTCGGCCGGCACGCTGTCCCAGTCGGGTGCGAAGTTGCGTGCCGGATCGCTGGGCACAAAGTGCGGCGTGGCGCCGGCCAGCAGGGCAGCGCCTTCGTAGATCTGGTAGAACGGGTTGGGGCTGACCACGGTGGCGCCCGCACGGGTGGGGTCGATGGTGGTTTGCGCCAGCGAAAACAGCGCTTCGCGCGAACCCAGCACGGGCAACACCTGGGTGGCAGCGTCCAGTTTCAGGCCGTAACGGCGCTCCACCCAGGCGGCGCATGCCAGGCGCAAGGCCGGCTCACCGGCAGTGGCGGGGTAACCGGCCAGGCCGGTGCCCAAAGCATCGGTCAGGGCCTGCATGATGAAGGGCGGGGTGGCGTGCTTGGGCTCGCCGATGCCCAGGCTGATGTGGCGTTGGGCGGGGTTGGGCGTGACGTTGGCAAACAACTGGCGCAGCCGCTCGAAAGGGTAGGGCTGCAGCTTGGAAAGTAGGGGGTTCATGCCCTTGATTATCCCGGATGCCTCTCGGTTAACATTCCATGTTGACTTGGCCTGTCCGGCAGGGTCGTTTTGTGCATTGCGGATTCAATGTGAATCCCTTGGTTTTATAAAAGACAGCCATCCACCGTGCGCCTCAATTCCATCAAGCTTTCGGGCTTCAAATCGTTTGCCGAACCGACCAATTTCATGCTGCCTGGCCAACTGGTGGGCGTGGTCGGCCCCAACGGTTGCGGCAAGTCCAACATCATGGACGCGGTGCGCTGGGTGCTGGGCGAGTCCAAAGCGTCCGAGCTGCGTGGCGAATCCATGCAGGACGTGATCTTCAACGGCACCACCACCCGCAAGCCGGCCAGCCGCTCCAGTGTGGAGCTGGTGTTCAGCAACGAAGACCACCGTGCGGGCGGTCAGTGGGGCCAGTTTGCAGAAATCGCTGTCAAGCGCGTGCTCACCCGTGATGGCAACAGCAGCTACTTCATCAACAACCAGCCGGTGCGCCGCCGCGATGTGCAGGACGTGTTTCTGGGCACCGGTCTGGGCCCGCGCGCTTACGCCATCATCGGCCAGGGCACCATCAGCCGCATCATCGAGTCGCGCCCCGAAGAGCTGCGCCTGTTCCTCGAAGAGGCTGCGGGCGTGTCCAAATACAAGGAGCGCCGCCGCGAAACCGAAAACCGCCTGTCGGACACGCGTGAGAACCTGACCCGCGTCGAAGACATCCTGCGCGAGCTCAACACCAACCTTGAAAAGCTCGAAAAGCAGGCCGAGGTGGCCGCGCGCTACAACACCCTGCAGGCCGAAGGCACGCTCAAACAGCACCAGCTGTGGTTCCTCAAGCGCCGCGAGTCCGAGGGCGACCAGGGCAAGCTCAAGGCCGAGGTGGACCAGGCGGTCAATGCACTCGAATCGCGCATGGCCGATCTGCGCCATGTTGAAGCCGAGCTCGAAACCATCCGCCAGGCGCACTATGCGGCCGGTGACGAGGTCAACCAGGCCCAGGGCAAACTGTACGAAGCCAGTGCCGAGGTGGGCAAGCTCGAAACCGAAATCCGCTTTGTCGTGGAAGGCCGCCAGCGCGCCGAGCAGCGCCTGGTGCAGCTGCAGGAGCAGACCACGCAGTGGCAACAGCGCAGCGAAGAAGCCACGGTAGAGCTGGAGCAGCTGGTCGAGCAAGCTGCCAGTGCCGAAGACCAGAACATGACGCTGGCCGCTCAGGTCGAAGACCAGGCCATGGCCTTGCCCGACCTGGAAGAAGCCTTGCGCCAGGCCCAGCAAAAAGCCAACGAACAACGCGGCAGTGTGGGCCAGGTGCAGCAGCAGATCCAGGTGCTGGCCGCTGAGCAGCGCAGCACCGAAGAGCAAAGCCGGCAACTGAACCAACGCCGTGAACGCCTGCAGACCGACCGCAACGCTTTGGCTTCGCCCGACGAGGCCCGCCTGACCCAGTTGCAGGAACAGCTGGCCGAGGCCGAAGCGGCAGCCGAAGAGTCGCATGCCCGCCTCGAAGATTTGCAAAGCCAGGTGCCGCTGCTGGACGAAGACCGCCGCCACCGCCAGCAGGTGGTCAACGACGAATCGGCCCGGCTGGCCGATCTGAGCGCGCGCATTGAAGCCCTCAAGGCACTGCAAGAGAAAGTCCGCACCGACGGCAAGCTCAAGCCCTGGCTGAGCAAGCATGGCATGGAAGGGCTGGAGGGCCTGTGGAGCCGCATCCACATGGAGTCCGGTTGGGAAAACGCGCTCGAATCGGCCCTGCGCGAAAAGCTGGGTGCGCTGGAAGTCTCGCGCCTGGACATGGTGCGCGCCTTTGCCAGCGATGCGCCCCCAGCCAAACTCTCGTTTTTCAGTGCCCCCAGCGCCGCCACCAGCCCGGCGCGCAGCGGCCTCCCCGCCGGTTGCCGTGCACTGGCTGACCTGCTGCGCGTGAACGATGCCGGCCTGGCCGCCTTGCTGGGCGACTGGCTGCAGGGCTGCTACACCGCGCCCAATCTGGACGACGCGATGGCTTGGCGCAGCCAGATGCAGCACGGCGAAGTGCTGTATGTGCCCGCAGGCCACGCCGTCACGGCACACAGCGTCAGCTTTTATGCGCAGGACTCCGAGCAGGCCGGTTTGCTGGCCCGCGCCCAGGAAATCGAAAACCTTGAAAAGCAGGTGCGCGCCCAGACCCTCATTGCCGAAGAAAGCCGCACCGCACTGGTCAAGGCCGAAGCTGCTTATGCCGAGGCCTCGCAACGCCTCATCGGTGTGCGCCAGGAAGCGACCACCACCCAGACCCGCGCGCACGAGTTGCAAGTGGAAACCCTGCGCCTGTCGCAGCTGGCCGAGCAGACCCGTGCCCGCAGCCAGCAGATCGAAGGCGACATGGCCGAGGTGGATGCCCAGCTTGAAGAACTGCAGGAGCGCCGCATCACGGCCGAGGCCCGCTTTGAAGAGCTGGACATGCAACTGGCCGACAGCCAGGAGCGCCACGCCCAACTGGACGACCGCGTGATCGAGGCCGAGCGCAAACTGGCCGAATGCCGAGAACAGCAGCGCAGCCTGGAGCGCCAGGCCCAGGAAGCGCAGTTTGCACAGCGCAGTCTTTCTGCTCGCCAAGCCGAACTGCAGCGCACCATCGAGACCGCCACCCAGCAGGTGCAAAGCATTGCCGCTGAAGCCGGTCGCGCCCACGACGAACTCGCACGTTTGAGTGATGCTGCGGCCCAAGGTGGGCTGCAGGACGCACTCCATATCAAGACGGAGCGCGAACAGGCGCTGGGCGCCAAACGCAGTGCCTACGATGATCTGACCGCCAAGCTGCGGGCCAGCGACGAGCGCCGGGTGGCCTTTGAACGTGAGCTGGAGCCGCTGCGCCAACGCATCACCGACCTGCAACTCAAAGAACAGGCCTCGCGTCTGGGGCTGGAGCAATACAGCCAGCTGCTGACCGACGCCCAAGCCGATATGGAAGCGGTGGCCAAGTCAATCGAAGATGGCGAAGTGCGTCTGTATGGCCTGCAAGGCGAGATCGACCGCCTGCACCGCGAAATCAACGCCCTGGGCGCGGTCAACCTGGCCGCCCTGGACGAGCTGGCCAGCGCCCGCGAGCGCAAGACCTTCCTGGACTCGCAAATGGTGGACTTGACCGACGCCATGACCACGCTGGAAGACGCGATCCGCAAGATCGACGGTGAAACGCGTGAATTGCTGGGCTCGACCTTCCACACGGTCAACCAGCACTTTGGCCGCATGTTCCCCGAGCTGTTCGGCGGCGGCCAGGCGCGCCTGATGATGACGGGCGAAGAAATCCTGGATGCGGGCGTGCAGGTCATGGCCCAGCCACCGGGCAAGAAAAACCAGACGATCCACCTGCTCTCGGGCGGCGAGAAGGCGCTGACGGCCATTGCGCTGGTGTTTGCCATTTTCCAGCTCAACCCGGCGCCGTTTTGTCTGCTCGACGAGGTGGACGCGCCGCTGGACGATGCCAACACCGAGCGCTACGCCAAGCTGGTGGCCAGCATGGGCAAGGAAACCCAGTTCCTGTTCATCAGCCACAACAAGATCGCCATGGAAATGGCCGAGCAACTGATTGGCGTGACCATGCAGGAGCAGGGCGTTTCGCGCATCGTGGCGGTGGACATGGAGTCGGCGGTCGGCATGGCCGAGGCCTGAGGAAGAAGTATGGATTCCTTTCAATTGAGTTTGCTGGTGGCTGGTGGGGTGACCTTGCTGGCCGTGGTGCTCTACAACCAATGGGTGTCGCGCCGCAGTGCGCCACGCCAGGCCGACGAAGAGCCGTTGACCGACGCCCCATCGGATGCCCAGGATGCGCCGGTTGAGCCGGTACTGGAAGACGATTTTCAGAACCTGCCGCAACCCGAACGTCGTCCGGTTCTGGACGCACTGATCGACGTGATCTCCACCGTCGAGGTGGACTCGCCGGTGTCGGGCGATGCCGCGCTGGCCGCCTTGCCCAGCACGCGCCGCATTGGAACCAAGCCGTTCCATGTGGAAGGCTGCAGCGAACTGACGGGTGAATGGGAGCCGCTGGCCCCGGGTCGCCGCTATTCGGCATTTCAGGCCGGGGTGCAGCTGGCCAACCGCATCGGTCCGCTCAACGAGATCGAGTTCTCGGAGTTTGTGGTCAAAACGCAGGCTTTTGCCGATGCGGTGGGCGGCACGCCGGGCTTTTCGGACATGCTTGAAGAGGTGGCCCGTGCCCGTGAACTGGACCAATTTGCCAGCGAACACGACGCGCAACTGGGCTTCACACTGCTGGCACGCGCCGCGGCCTGGAGCCCCGGCTACATCCAGCAGCACGCTGCCCGTCTGGGGTTTGTGGCTGGTGTGATTCCTGGCCGCATGGTCTTGCCGGCCAGCGTGGTGGGTTTGCCGCCGGTGCTTTCGCTCACGTTTGACACGCAGGCCGCCCTGGCCGACGACCCGGCGCTCACGGCCATCCGTGAGTGCGTGCTCAGTCTGGATGTGCCGCAGGTACCTCGGGGTGACGCACCCTATGCGCGTCTGCAACAAGCCGCCCAGTTGCTGGCCGAGCAGATGGACGGCGTGGTCACCGACGGCAGCAACCAGCAGCTTGGCCCTGAGGTGCTGCAGCAGATCGGGCGCGACGTGGAGCAGCTGTACGACGCGCTGGACCAGCGTGAGTTGTCGGCAGGTTCGCCCCAGGCTCGGCGCCTGTTTTCCTGAGCCCGGACCATGTCCACACTGGACTTGTTTGCGCCATCAGATGCTGCACCCGACGCCGAAACCCTGGCCGGCCGTGCCGCCCAGTTGCGGCAAACGCTGCACCGCCATGCCCATCTGTACTACACGCTCGATGCGCCCGAGTTGCCTGACGCCGAGTACGACCGCCTGTTTCACGAACTGCAGGCCCTGGAAGCGGCCCACCCAGAGCTGCTGAGCGCGGACTCCCCCACGCAGCGCGTGGGCGGCCAGGTGCTGGACGCCTTTGCGCCGGTGCGCCATGCAGTGCCCATGCTCAGCATCCGCACCGAAACCGACACCGAAGCCAGCGGCGCCGAGGCTTTTGACGCCCGCATCCGCCGCGAACTGAAACTGCAGGACGACGATCCGCCGGTGCGCTATGTGGCTGAACTCAAGTTCGACGGCCTGGCCATGAGCCTGCGCTACGAACACGGCGTGCTGGTGCAGGCCGCCACGCGCGGCGACGGTGAGACTGGCGAAGACGTCACGCACAACGTGCGCACCATTCCTCAGGTGCCGCTGCGCCTGGCTGCTGGTGTTCCGCCCGTGCTGGAGGTGCGTGGCGAGGTGTACATGCGCCGGGATGATTTCGAAGCGCTCAACGAGCGACAACGCCAGCGTATCGCCGCCGGGGCCAAGGGCGAAAAAACCTTTGTGAATCCGCGCAATGCGGCGGCCGGTGCGGTGCGCCAGCTCGATTCGAAAATCGCTGCCGACCGCCCACTGAGCTTTTTTGCCTACGGTCTGGGCGAAGTCAGTGCAGGCCAAACGCCGTGGCAAAGCCACTGTGACCTGCTCATGCAGCTCAAGGCCTGGGGTTTTCCGGTGGCCGAGCAAACCGCACGGGTAGATGGTGCGCCGGGCCTGGTGGCGTTTCACCAAAGCATTGCCCAGCAACGCGACAGCTTGCCTTTTGACATCGATGGCGTGGTCTACAAGGTTGATGACCTGGCCTTGCAGCAGCAACTGGGCTTTGTGACGCGTGAGCCACGCTGGGCCGTGGCCCACAAATACCCGGCACAAGAGATGATGACCGAGGTGCTGGCCATTGACGTGCAGGTGGGGCGCACCGGCAAGCTCACACCGGTGGCCAAACTCGCCCCGGTCTTTGTGGGTGGCGTGACAGTAACCAACGCCACCCTGCACAACGAGGACGAAGCCCGCCGCAAGGACGTGCGGGTGGGCGACACCGTGATCGTGCGCCGCGCGGGCGACGTGATCCCCGAAGTGGTGTCGGTGGTGCTTGAGAAGCGCCTGCACGAGGCGCAAATTTTTGCCATGCCACGCCATTGCCCGGTGTGCGGCAGCGAAGCCGAGCGCGAAGAGGGAGAGGCAGATTACCGCTGCAGCGGTGGGCTGTTTTGCCCGGCACAGCGCAAGCAGGCGCTTCTGCATTACGCACAGCGCCGCGCCGTCGAGGTTGAAGGCTTGGGCGACAAGCTGGTGGACCAGCTGGTGGATTCAGGCCGGGTGAACACTTTGGCCGATCTGTATGGCCTTCAGTTGCAGGACCTGGCGGGCATGGACCGCATGGCCGACAAGTCGGCGCAGAACCTGCTGGACGCGCTGGAAAAGTCCAAGCAAACCACGCTGCCGCGCTTCCTGTTCGGGCTGGGCATCCGTCATGTGGGCGAGGCCACCGCCAAGGAATTGGCGCGGCATTTCGGCCAGCTTCAGGCCATCATGGACGCCAGCGAGGACGCGTTGCTGCAGGTGGCCGACATTGGCCCGATCGTGGCGCACAGCCTGCACACCTTCTTTGCCCAGCCGCACAACCGCGAGGTGGTGCAGGCTTTGCGCAGCGCAGGTGTGCATTGGCCCGAGGGCGAAGCGCTGGCCCCGACCGAGATGCCGCTGGCCGGCCTGACGGTGGTGCTGACCGGCACCCTGCCCACCCTGGGCCGTGACGAAGCCAAAGACAAACTCGAAGCCCTGGGCGCCAAGGTGGCCGGTTCGGTCAGCAAGAAAACCAGCTACGTGGTGGCCGGTGCCGAGGCGGGCAGCAAGCTGGAGAAAGCCCAGGCCTTGGGTGTGCCCGTGCTGGATGAGGATGGCTTGCTTCAATTGTTGGCAGGAGAAAGACCATGACCGTTCGCGAGATCCTGAAGATGGGCGATGCGCGCCTGCTGCGCGTGGCCGAGCCCGTGACGGCGTTTGATACGCCAGAGCTTCAGGCGCTCTTGACCGACCTGCGTGACACGATGGCTGCAGCCAATGGGGCGGGCATTGCGGCGCCGCAGATCGGCGTGAGCCTGCAGGTGGTGATTTTTGGCAGCACCACGGTCAACCCGCGCTACCCCGATCGGGAGCTGGTGCCGCCCACCGTGCTGATCAACCCCGTCATCACGCCGCTCGGCAGCGACGAGGCGCAAGCCTGGGAGGGCTGCCTGTCGGTGCCCGGACTGCGTGCCATGGTGCCGCGCTGGGCCCGTGTGCGCTACACGGGCTTTGATGAAAAAGGCCAGGCCATTGACCGCACGGTGGAGGGTTTTCATGCCCTGGTGGTGCAGCATGAATGCGACCACCTGGTCGGCAAACTCTTTCCGATGCGGGTGCGTGACTTCAGCCACTTCGGGTTCACCGAAGTGTTGTTCCCCGACATCAGCGCGGCCGAGGACGACTGATCCTGATCACAGCCGTGCCAGCCGCTCCAGGGCGAGCTGGAGCGTCTCGTCCTTTTTGGCAAAGCAAAAGCGGATGACCTTCTGGTCAAAGCCGTTGCCGTAGAAGGCCGACAACGGAATGGCGGCCACACCGATTTCGCGGGTCAGCCATTGGCAGAACTCGGCTTCGCCCAGGTCTTTTTCGGGCACGGCCAGGCCTGAGATGTCCACGCACTGAAAGTAGGTCCCTTCGCCTGGCAGCAAACGAAAACGGGTGCCCGCCAGGCCCTGGCGGAACAGGTCACGCTTGTGTTGGTAAAACGCGGGCAGCTCCAGATAAGGCTTGGGGTCTGCCATGTAGCGGGCAATGCCGTGCTGCATGGGGGTGTTCACGGTGAACACATTGAACTGGTGGATCTTGCGGAACTCGGCGCTCAGGGCCGCCGGTGCGGCCACGGTGCCGATCTTCCAGCCGGTGACGTGGTAGGTCTTGCCGAAGCTGGAGACGATGAAAGCCCGTGAGGCCAGGCCTTCAAACTGAGCGGCGCTCCAGTGGCGGTTGGGCGCATACACCATGTGCTCGTAGACTTCGTCCGAAATCAGCAGCACGTTGGTGGGGTCCAGAATCTCCTGCAGGCGCAGCATTTCTTCGCGGGTCCAGACCATGCCGCTGGGGTTGTGCGGTGAGTTGATCAGGATGGCGCGCGTCTTGGGCGTGATGGCCGCCTGGATCATGTCGAAGTCTGGGCGGAAGCTGCCGGGCGTCAGCGGCACGCGCACCACCACGCCACCGGCCAGCTCGATGTTGGGCACATAGCTGTCATAGCAGGGCTCAAGCACGATGACTTCGTCGCCCGGGTGCACGATCGCCAGGATGGTCGTGAGGATGGCCTGGGTGGCACCGGCTGTGACGGTGATTTCGCTGACCGGGTCGTAGCGGCGGCCATACAGAGCTTCGATCTTGGCGCTCATGGCTTCGCGCAGCGGGGCCACGCCGGTCATGGGCGGGTATTGGTTGAGGCCCTCACGCATGGCGTTGCCCACATGCTCGACCAGTCGCGGGTCGCAGTCGAAGTCCGGAAAGCCTTGCCCCAGGTTGACCGCGCCTTTTTCGGTGGCCAGGGCCGACATCACGGTGAAGATGGTGGTGCCCATGTTGGGCGTCTTGGACGGGAAGGCGGGGGTGCGCGGGTTCATTCGGGTCAGAGTTCGTAATCGTTGAATTGGCCGGACATGGCTTTGGCCACCAGATTGGCGCTCAGGCGGTCGCTCAGCAGCTCGGCAAACTGGTAGACGAAGTGTCGCAGATAGGCGCCGCGTTTGAAGGCCACGCGCGCGACATTCATGCCCAGCAACGGTCCCAGCGGGCGCACCGCCAGGTCCTGCGCCGGGTCGTCCTTGACGGCCATTTCGGCCACGATGCCCACGCCCAGACCCAGGCGCACATAGGTCTTGATCACGTCGGAGTCGATGGCTTCCAAAGCAATGCGCGGCTGCAGCTTGCGGGCGGCAAAAGCGTTGTCGATGCGGGTGCGCCCGGTAAAAGAGGGGTGGTAAGTGATGAGTGGGTACTCGGCAATGTCTTCGAGCGTGAGCCGGGCCTTGCCTGCCAGTGGGTGCTCGGGTGGCAGCACCAGAACGTGCTGCCATTCGTAGCAGGGCAGGGTGACCAGGTCTTCGTAGGCCGACAGCGATTCGGTGGCGATGCCGATTTCGGCCACGTCCTGCAGCAGCATTTGTGCCACCTGGTCGGGCGCGCCCTGGTGCAGGCTGATGTTGACCTTGGGGTATTTCTCTCGCAACCTGGCCACGGGCAGCGGCAGCACATAGCGCGCCTGGGTGTGGGTGGTGGCGATCGACAGGGTGCCGCTGTCTTGCGCGCTGTACTGGTCGCCGATCTTGCGCAGGTTGGCCACTTCGCGCAGGATCACTTCGATGCTTTTGAGGACGTGCTGCCCCGGTTCGGTGATGCGTTTGAGGCGCTTGCCGTGGCGGGCAAAAATCTCGATGCCCAGCTCTTCTTCGAGTTCGATGATGGCTTTGGACACCCCAGGCTGCGAGGTGTGCAAGGCCTTGGCCGCTTCGGTGAGGTTCAGGTTGCGGCGGGCGGCTTCCTGAACGAATCGGAATTGGTGAAGGTTCATGCTCGGATCAACATAAAAGTTGCCCGGATTATGCCCCTGGGTTTTATGGCTTGCCGGGGTCCAGGGCGATGCGGGCCAGGCAGCGGGTCAGTTCGGCCTGTTCGCCTACGGCAGCTTGCACATCCAGCAAGAGCTGGGGATGGTGCTGTCGCAACGCGGCGCACAGCTGCGGCAGGTCTTCGCGGGCATGGCGCCCCATGCCCAGAAACAAGGGAACGATGCGGATAGCGGTGTGGCCAGCCTGGACAAGCGCATCGACCGCCTCAGGCAGGCTGGGGGCCATCAACTCCAGAAAGGCGCAGCGCACCGCCATACCGGGCGCTTGACGCGCGATTTCAGTGGCCACCGCGTCAATGGGGGCGCGCCACAGCGGGTCGCGCGAGCCGTGTGCAAACAGCACAACGGCGCTGGCGGGAGGCAGTTTGGAAGTCATCATCGCCGCAGCACCATCCAGCCAAAGGCGGCCAGAGAAATGAGGGTGTAGATCAGCGACGGCGCGGCCGAGGTGATCCAGGGTTCCCAGTTGTTGAGGTTGCCCATGTGGCTGAACACGTTGTTGAGCAGGTAAAAACTGATGCCGGCCATGACGCCACCAAAGACATGGGTGGCGATGTGGCCAGCGCGAAAGTGCAGGTAAGCAAAGGGCAGGGCCAGTGTCAGCATCACCAGGCAGCTGAGGGGATAAAACACTTTGCGCCAGAGCTCGATCTCGTATTGCTGGGCGTTCTGGTTGTTTTGTTGCAAATGGCGGGTGTAGAGCACCAGGTCCCAGATTTTCATGCGTTCGCTGCTGATCAGGGCGGCGTGCACCATGTCGCGTGAAATCTCGGTGGGCCAGTCCACTTGTGCCAGGTGGTGTTTGCGCATGGCTTGGGGTTCGCTGCGCTGCATTTCAGTCAACTGAACGTCGCGCAAATGCCAGACCTGCTCACCCATCTCGGCCTCTGCCGCCAAAGCCGAGGCCAGCAAGAGGCCGTCCTTGTCAAAGCGCTGGATGCGGATGCCCAGCAGGCGCGCGTCCTTGTCCATGCCCCGGACGTTGATGGTGTACTGCAGATCGCCTTGGTGTTCGCGCAGCCAGGCACCGGTTTGACCACTGGTCAGGTTGCCCTTGAAACGCGCCGTGAGCAACTGACCCTGCTGTTCGGCCCAGGGCGAAACATAGTCACCCAGCAACAGGGTGAACACGACAAACACCCATCCCATGCCCAGCAACAGGCGCAGCGCACGCCAGGGCCCCAGGCCACCGGTGCGCAAGATGGTGAATTCAGAGCTTTGGGCCAGCCGGGCCATCACGAAGATGGTGCCGATCAGCACCGAAATGGGCAGCAAGTCATAGAGGTGCGCCGGGATTTTCAGGGCTACCACCAGAAATGCATGGTGCAAGCGGTAACCCTGGGCACTGAGTTTGCCCAGGTTTTGCAGTTCTTCGACCATGTCAAAGAACTGGAACAAAGCCAAAAAACCCAGGGCCACAAAGCCCACGGCCTGAAAGGTTTCGCGGTAGAGCAGGCGACGAACGGTTCTCATGGCGCAGTGTGGGGTTGTGCTGCTGCGTTGCGTGGTGACGTCAGCAGCAGGTCGCGCCAGGACCATTGGCGCTGGCGCACCCAGATCCAGAGCAGGCCCAGCAAAAACACGGCGCCGTGCAGGCCCAGCATCCAGCTGGCGATCCCGTAGCGGCCATTGGCAATGCCGTTTTGGCCAATGTTGAGCAGGTTGTAATAGAAGATGAAAACCAACAGCGCCAGTCCGTACTGGTAGCTGCGGCCACGGCGTGGGTTGACCACCGACAGCGGCAAAGCCAGCAGGGTGAAATTGAAAGCACAAAGCGCCATGCCCAGGCGCCAGGAAAGCTCTCCCATGTGAACTGGAATGGGCTTTTCAAGCAGTGCCAGGGTGGGCAACTGGCGCACAGCGGCTTCGCTGTTATCGGCCGCCGCATTGGCGTCCACCAGCACGTCGTAATGTGCAAACCGCGTCAGCCGGTTTTCGGCGGTGGAAGCTTGCTGCAGCCACTGCTCGCCGTTTTCCAGCACCAGATAGCGGTCGCTGCCCACCCATTTGACGCTGCCGGTGCGGGCGGTGGTGGTGATGTCCATGCCCCGTTCGCTGCTGGAGATGAACACGTTGGTGCCGGTGGTCTGCCCTGGCGAGTCCTTGTCAATGAAGAAGACACGCTGGCCTCCAGCCGATTCCTGAAAACGTCCTGGGGCCACGCGTTCGACGTCGTTGCGTTTGGCATAACGGTCTCGCAGGTCCTGCATTTGTTGCTGGCTCCAGGGTACCGCCAGCAAGGCCAGCAAGGCGATGGACAGCAAGATGGGCCAGGCAAACCGCAGCAGTACCGGCACCAGCGAGCCCATGCTTTGCCCGCTGCTGAACCAGATGACCATCTCGCTTTCACTGTACATGCGTGAGACGGTGGCGATGATGGAGATGAACAGACTCAGCGCCAGCACGGTGGTGAGTTGGCCCAGCATGCCAAAGCCCATGATCAGCAGCACTTCGGAGGGGTTGATGGCCCCCTTGCTGGCTTGACCCAGGGTGCGGATCAGCGTGATGGTCATGACAATCGTCACGATCACGACGAGGGTGGCCACGAAGTTGCGTGCCAGGTCCTTGCGCAAAGAGGAATCGAATAACATTGAGCGAGTGAAGGACGGTAACGCGATGAAATTTGAAATTCGCCAGATGACGCTGGCCCAGAGCCAGACAGCCCCGCAAGACGCCTTGGTGGTGCTCTGGCCCGATGGGGCCGAACACCAGGGCCCAGTGGGCGACTGGGTCCGCAAGGCCCGCCAAAACGGTGACTTCAAGGACGCAGCAGGCACGATGCTGCAATCTTACGGCATGCCGGGTGTCCGCGCCCGACACCTGCTGGTGGTGGCCTGCGGCCAAGGCCAGCCGCGCGATCTGCGCAAGGCCGTGCGCGCTGCGTGGGGCGCTTTGCATGCTGCCAAAGTCAAGAGCCTGGCCATTTGCTGGGCTGGTGAGTCCCTGTCGCCTCAGGCCATTGAGGCGGTGCTGACCACGGTGGCCGATGCCAGCTACGCCTATGTGAGCACCCTGTCCAAGCCGCAGCCGCGCACCCTGGCCCAGGTGGTGCTGAACCTGGCACACGCCACGCAGGCCGACAAAACCGCTGTGCACAAGGCACAGGCGCTGGTGCGCGGCACGGAACTGGCTCGCGAATGGGCCAACCGGCCGGCCAACCACGCCACCCCCAGCCACTTGGCGCTGGCGGCCAAGGCGCTGGGCAAACACCCCGGCGTGAGCTGCAAGGTGCTGGGGCCACGCGAAGTGGAGCGACTGGGCATGGGCTCGTTCCTGGCCGTAGCCCGGGGTGCGGCAGAACCGCTTCGCTTCATCGTGCTCGAATACAAGTCTGCCAAAGCCAAAGGCGCGCCGGTGGTGCTGGTGGGCAAGGGCATCACATTCGACACCGGTGGTATTTCCATGAAACCCGCTGCCGAAATGGACGAGATGAAGTTCGACATGAGTGGCGCTGCCAGCGTGTTGGGCGTGTTTGAGTCGTTGGCGGCACTGCAACCTGCCTTGCATGTGGTGGGCCTGATTCCTGCCACCGAGAACATGCCTGATGGCATGGCGGTCAAGCCAGGCGATGTGGTGACCAGCATGAGCGGCCAGACGATCGAGATCCTCAACACCGACGCCGAGGGGCGCTTGGTGCTGTGCGATGCGCTGACGTATGCCGAACGCTTCAAACCCAAGGCCGTGATCGACATTGCGACCTTGACGGGCGCCTGTGTGATCGCGCTGGGTGCTGTGCGCAGTGGCTTGTTTTCTGCCGACGATGCGCTGGCCCAGGCCTTGGTGGATGCCGGTGAACAGTCGGGTGACTTGTGCTGGCGCATGCCGCTGGACGACGACTATGCCGAAGGCCTCAAGAGCAAGTTTGCCGACATGGCCAACGTGGCTGGGCGTGCGGCCGGTTCGGTCACTGCGGCCAAGTTTTTGCAAAAATTTGCGGGCAAGATGCCTTGGGCGCATCTGGACATTGCCGGTACGGCCTGGCGCAGCGGTGCACAAAAAGGCGCTACCGGTCGACCCGTGGCGCTGCTGCTTGAATACCTGCTGGCCCAGGCGCCCAGCGCATCTGCATCGGGTAAACGCAAGTCGGCTTGAGCGCTCTATGGCCCGCATCGAGTTCCATTTCAATGCCCCGGCGTTGGTGTCCTACACCTGCCGTCTGCTGCGCAAAGTCCACACCAAGGGCTTGCACGCCCAAGTGGTGGGCCACAGCAACACCCTGGCGCAGCTGGACCAGGCGCTGTGGACGTTTTCTCAACTCGATTTTTTGCCCCACTGCATGGCCAATGCCCAGCCTGCTGTGCTGCAGGCCTCCAGAGTGCTGCTGACAGAACGCCCCCATCCGGACTGGGCCAGGCAAATTCTGGTCAACCTGGGTGAATCGGTGCCTGAGGGCTTTGAGACCTTCGAACGCATCATTGATGTGGTCAGCGTGGACGATTTGCACCGTGCACAAGGCCGAGAGCGTTGGCGTCAGTACAGCCGCTTGGGCCACGAGCTGGTTCGCCATGACCTGGCCCAGCCGCAGGCTTCAGGTCAGTAGGTCCATTAGCCCCCTGGGGCGATCTTGGTGCGAGGTGCCCAGTCTTGGCGCACGCCACCGCACCATTGCAGATCCAAGCGCCACGCATCCAGGCTCAGTTCAGGCATGAAAATTGAATGCCATGGCCGGTCTGAACACATGCCGTGGACCACAGGTAATCCCTTAGGTTTTCCGCCTTCATTTCAGGGTATCTTCGCCGCTTGCAATGTGACAGCCAATTGGGCTTGTTCAGGCAAATTCATTTCTATGGAGTTCTTATGAAAATGACATTCAAACTCAGTCTTCTTGCCGCTTTGGTGGCCAGCAGCGGCCTGGTGGCGGCGCAACAGGTCGTCAAGATCGGCCACGTGGGGCCGGTCAGTGGTGCCATTGCCCACCTGGGCAAGGACAACGAAAACGGTGCCCGCCTGGCCATCGAAGAGCTCAATGCCAAAGGCCTGAAGATTGGCGGCCAGGCCGTCAAGTTCGAACTGATCGCTGAAGACGACGCAGGCGACCCCAAGCAGGGCACCGCCGCCGCACAAAAGCTGGTGGACTCCAAAGTCAACGGCGTGATCGGACACCTGAACTCGGGCACCACCATCCCCGCTTCCAAAATCTACAACGAAGCCGGCCTGCCGCAGATCTCTCCCTCTGCCACCAACCCCAAGTACACACGCAACGGCTACAAAACCGCCTTCCGCGTGGTGGCTGACGACGTGCATCTGGGCGGCACCCTGGGTCGCTATGCCGTCAACAACCTCAAAGGCAAATCGATCGCTGTGATCGACGACCGCACGGCCTATGGCCAAGGCGTGGCCGAAGAGTTCAAGAAAGCCGTCACGGCCGCCAAGGGCAATGTGGTGGGTCACGAATTCACCACCGACAAGGCTTCTGACTTCATGGCCATCCTGACCAAGCTCAAGGCCAAGAACCCTGATGTGGTCTTCTTCGGTGGCATGGACGCCGTGGCCGGCCCGATGATGCGCCAGATGAAGTCCCTGGGCATCAATGCCAAGTTCATGGGTGGCGACGGCATCTGCTCGTCCGAACTGGCCAAGTTGGCTGGTGACGCCATGGCCGACGGCCAGGTGGTTTGTGCCGAAGCCGGCGGTGTGGAAGGCCAGCAGAAGAAAGGCATGGAAGAGTTCAACGCCAAGTTCAAGAAGCGTTTCAACGCCGATGTGCAGGTGTATGCCCCCTACGTTTACGACGCTGTCAACGTGATGGTGGACGCCATGGTGCGTGCCAACTCGACCGACCCGTCCAAGTACCTGGCTGCCCTGACCAAGGCCAATTACAACGGCGTGACCGGGACTATTGCCTTCGACGAGAAGGGTGACATCAAGAACGGTGCCCTGACGCTCTACACCTACAAAGGTGGCAAGCGCGACCAGATTGCTGTGGTTCGCTGATCCACGGCCGCTTCAAAAAAACCGCCTTCGGGCGGTTTTTTTTGTGCCTTCGCGTACCGGTGGCATCGCGGGGCCAAAACGCTGGGGCAACAAAAAAGCGCCCGAAGGCGCTTGTTTGCAAAGTTTCTGGCGGAGCAGGCGGGATTCGAACCCGCGGTGGGCTATTAACCCACACACGCTTTCCAGGCGTGCGACTTAAACCACTCATCCACCGCTCCAGAGCCTTCGATTGTAGCAGGCTCCAAGTGGCTTTTTGAGTCGAAGACACATGGCAGACACACAAAGGCCACAAACTTGTCCATGGCCTTGAGGGATCGGGGCTTTTTTTCCTTAAACTTCGCCCCTGTCCGATACCAATGGGGCGCCAGCGCCTTTGCCCATGAAATTCCGTTTTCCCATCGTCATCATCGACGAAGACTACCGCTCCGAGAACACTTCCGGTTTGGGCATCCGCGCCCTGGCCCAGGCGATTGAAACGGAAGGTTTTGAAGTGCTGGGCGTGACCAGCTATGGCGACCTCTCGCAGTTCGCCCAGCAGCAAAGCCGGGCCAGCGCCTTCATCCTGTCGATCGATGACGAAGAGTTCACGCCCGGCCCCGATCTGGACCCTGCTGTGGTCAACTTGCGTGCCTTCATTGAAGAGGTCCGCCGCAAGAACGCCGATGTGCCGCTCTACATCTACGGCGAAACCAAGACCAGCCAGCACCTGCCCAACGACATCCTGCGCGAGTTGCACGGCTTCATCCACATGTTCGAGGACACGCCTGAGTTCGTGGCGCGTCACATCATCCGTGAAGCCAAGAGTTACCTTGAAGGTGTGCAGCCGCCGTTCTTCAAGGCACTGCTGGACTACGCCGAAGACGGCTCCTACTCATGGCATTGCCCGGGCCACTCGGGTGGCGTGGCTTTCCTGAAGAGTCCGGTGGGCCAGATGTACCACCAGTTCTACGGCGAAAACATGTTGCGTGCCGATGTCTGCAACGCGGTGGAAGAACTCGGCCAGCTGCTGGACCACAACGGTGCCATTGGCGAGAGCGAGCGCAATGCCGCACGCATTTTCAATGCCGACCACTGCTTCTTCGTGACCAATGGCACCAGCACCTCCAACAAGATGGTCTGGCACCATGCGGTGGCTCCCGGTGATGTGGTGGTCGTGGACCGAAACTGCCACAAGTCCATCCTGCACTCGATCATCATGACCGGTGCCATTCCGGTCTTTCTCAAACCCACGCGCAACCATTTCGGCATCATCGGCCCGATCCCCAAGAGCGAGTTCGAACCGGCCGCCATCCAGGCCAAGATCAAGAAGAACCCGTTACTCAAAGGCGTGGACGCCAAAAAGGTCAAGCCCCGCATCCTGACGCTCACGCAATCCACCTACGATGGCGTGCTCTACAACACCGAGACCATCAAGGGCATGCTCGATGGCTATGTGGAGAACCTGCACTTTGACGAGGCGTGGCTGCCACACGCGGCTTTCCACCCGTTCTATGGTCCCTACCATGCCATGGGTAAAAAGCGCGCACGCCCCAAGGACACCATGGTCTACGCCACGCAGTCTATCCACAAACTCCTGGCCGGCATCAGCCAGGCCAGCCACGTGCTGGTGCAGGACGCGCAAAACACCAAGCTGGACCGCCCGCTGTTCAACGAGGCTTACCTGATGCACACCTCGACCAGTCCGCAGTACAGCATCATTGCCAGCTGCGACGTGGCCGCTGCCATGATGGAGCCGCCTGGCGGCACCGCCCTGGTGGAAGAGAGCATTGCCGAAGCCCTGGATTTCCGCCGCGCCATGCGCAAGGTGGACGAGGAATACGGCAAGGACTGGTGGTTCAAGGTCTGGGGCCCCGAGAAGTTCGCGGGCGAGGGCGTGGGCAAAGCCGAAGACTGGATCCTGCGCAACGACCCGCGCAAGAAGGCCAGCAAGTGGCATGGCTTCGGCCAGCAGCTGGCCGATGGCTTCAACATGCTCGACCCCATCAAGTCGACCATCGTCACGCCTGGCCTGGACCTGGATGGCAAGTTCGACAAGACCGGCATTCCGGCCTCCATCGTCAGCAAGTTCCTGACCGAGCACGGCGTGGTGGTGGAGAAGACCGGCCTCTACAGCTTCTTCATCATGTTCACCATCGGCATCACCAAGGGCCGCTGGAACACACTGCTCACCGCACTGCAGCAGTTCAAGGACGACTACGCCAAGAACCAGCCGATGTGGCGCATCATGCCGGAGTTCTGCGCCAAGCACCCGCGCTACGAGCGCATGGGCCTGCGCGACCTTTGCCAGCATGTGCACGAGATGTACGCCCGCTACGACATCGCGCGCCTGACCACCGAGATGTACCTGTCGGACCTGACGCCGGCCATGACGCCCGCTGACGCTTACGCGCACATCGCGCGCCGACAGACCGAGCGCGTGGAAATCGACAACCTGGAAGGCCGTATCACCGTGGGTTTGGTCACGCCGTACCCACCGGGCATACCGCTCTTGATTCCGGGTGAGGTCTTCAACAAGAAGATCGTGGACTACCTCAAGTTTGCACGCCAGTTCAACCTGGAGTGCCCAGGCTTCGAGACCGACATCCACGGCCTGGTGGAGATCAAGGACGACGACGGCAAGAAGCGGTACTACGCGGATTGCGTCAAAGCCTGACGGTCCTCACCCGTTTCACAAGACAAGAAAAAAGCGGCCTGGGCCGCTTTTTTCCTGGGGGCACCGGGGATCAGGCGTCACCAGCGGGTTCGGCAATGCCGCCCACCACCTGGCTGAAACCGCCGTCCACATAAGTGATCTCGGCCGTCACGCCGGCGGCCAGGTCGGACAGCAGGAAAGCGGCCACATTGCCCACATCGTCGATGGTCACATTGCGACGGATGGGGGAGTTTTCGGCCACCACCGACAGGATCTTGCCAAAGCCTTTGATGCCGCTGGCGGCCAGGGTCTTGATGGGACCGGCAGAAATGCCATTGGCACGCAGGCCGCGGCCCTGCGAGCCCAACGACTCGGCCAGGTAGCGCACAGAAGCTTCGAGGCTGGCTTTGGCCAGGCCCATGGTGTTGTAGTTGGGCACCGTGCGGATGGCGCCCAGATACGACAGGGTCAGCACCGCGCTGTTGTCGTTCAGGTAGGGCAGGGCGGCCTTGGCCATGGCCGGGAAGCTGTAGGCGCTGATGTCGTGCGCCACCTTGAAGGCTTCGCGCGAGAGGCCGTCCAGAAAGTCACCGGCAATGGCTTCGCGCGGGGCAAAACCGATGGCATGCACAAAGCCGTCGATCTTGGGCCAGGTGGCCGAGAGGTCGGTGAACAGTTTCTCGATTTGCTCGTCGCTGCCCACATCGCAGTCAAACACCAGTTTGGAGTCGAAGTCGGCGGCAAATTCGGTGATGCGGTCTTTGAAGCGCTCACCCACATAGCTGAACGCCAGCTCGGCCCCCTGGGCGTGGCAGGCCTTGGCAATGCCGTAGGCGATGGACCGGTTGGACAGCACGCCGGTGATCAGCAGTTTCTTGCCAGCGAGGAAACCTGTTTTTGTCGTCATGGAAGTCTTCTTTCTACAGAGCAAAACGCTTGGGATTGTCGCATGCGCGGACTGCGATTCAGGCACTGCCCCAACGGCGCCAGCGGGCCAGTGCAATGGCCGCCAGCGGCAGCAACAAGCCAATCAGTAGGGCACTGAGCAGCAGGTCGCTCAAGTCGTCGTAGTTGGCCGGTACGCTCACCACGCCACTGACGTCGCGCACCTGGCGTGTCAGTGTGAAAGTCTGGTTGAGGTATTTCGTGCCCAGTTGTGCGGCCGACAGCGCCAGATTGGTGAAGCTGGCCATGACCGCAAAGTAGGTGGCTTTGAGGTGAGGCGGGGCGGAGGTGGCGATCCAGGCCAGCATCGGGATCATGCTGATCTGGCCCAAAGGGGACTCCAAAGCAGTGTCCACCACGGCAATGAAGCGTGCATCGACCACACCGCCAGTGTGTGCCGCAGTCCATTCGTGCAGACCCAGGCTCATGCCCCAGGTGGGCAAGCTCAGCAAGGTGCCCAGCACCGTCAGGCTGCCCACCACAAAAAAGATCGATCGCTCTGCCATGAAGCGCCTGAAGATGAACATGCCTACCAGCGCCAGTGTGCTGCCAATCAATGACAGCACCGAGAAGAAAGGCTGGTCAAAGCCCAGCTTGTCGATCATCCACCACGACACGCCGGGCCCGGTGCTGGGCACGGCGCGAAACATGAAGATCACCAGCGCCGTGCCCAGCAATGTGCTGCGTGCGGACGCATCCAGCTCACGCACGAGGCGCCCCATGAGCGTGCCAATAATGAGCATGGAGCTGACAAAGATCAGTTCCTGGCTGAAGCGCCAGCCCGACAAGCCCAGCCCGATGGTGATGGCCACAAACACCAGGCTGCCCACCAGGAGGACGGCATTGAGTGGGGTCTTTTCCTCTTCGGGCAGGACCAAGGCCAGAGCCTGCGGGCGACTCAAACCCCGTTGCATGTGTTGCTTGATTTGAGTGTTGCGCTGCAGCCATGCCACCACCAGACCGGCCACAGAAAGCACCGGAATGATGAGCGCCGTCAGGTACAGGTTGCGGTAAGTCAGTGTTTTTTGCGCGGGGCTGAGGCTTTGCACATCGGCAAACATGCCAAGATTGATCAGCGCCACCACGATGGTGCCACCCACAATGGCCACCCGGCCCAGGGTTTGCATGGTGGTGTGCATCCGTTTGAGCGTGTTGGCCTCCACCGGCGTGCCATCGTTTTGAAACCGGGGCACGGCTTCCACGGTCATGGCATCGGCCGTGGCGTCTTGCAACACGTAACCGATCGGGCTAAGCAGGGTGGCCAGCACAAACCAGGCGTTCACACTCCACACCGCAGTCATGGCTTCGCGGTGACTGACCAGTCCTGCCATGATGAAGAGGCTGGCGGCAATCAAGCCTGCGCCAAGCACAATGAAGCCGGCCTTATAGCGCCAGAAAATGTCCACCAGATGGCCAATGGGCATCTTCAACGCCCAGGGCAGGCCAGCCCAAAATGCCAATGCAGCCAAAAATTCGGCCGACAAGCCCAACTGCTCCTTGATGAAGAAAGTGCCCACAATGCCGGTCAGGCCCTGCACCCCCGCGGCCATGTAGACCATGAGTGGGGGCAGGTAAGACCAGCGCATTTCGCGTCCCAAAGACCCCACATGGGTATTTAGCCAGCGCAACAGCGTATTCAAATGGATTCCTTCCAGCAGAGCATTGGCGCCCATTGTGCCGTGCCCACAGCACTGTTTTACCGGTCACAGGGCTTTGCTGGAGGGGCATTCCTCTTGAAAATCACGCACTTAGGTCATTTTTTGGGATAGAATCATGGCTTCACGACCAAACGGGCGGGTTCTCACCGCCCGTTTTTTTTGGTCGTTTCATTGCAAACCCCTGGAAAACCCGCACCTGTGAGCCTGCAGAACATCGCCCTTGAGACCGTGACCGGACTGGGTTATGACCTGGTGGAAATCGAACGATCCGCCGGGGGCTTGCTGCGCATCACCATTGATTTGCCCTGGACGCCCGAAGCGGCTGCCGAGCAGTTTGTGACGGTCGAAGACTGTGAAAAAGTCACACGCCAGTTGCAGTTTGCCCTGGAGGTGGATGGCGTTGAATACAGCCGCCTTGAAGTCTCGTCGCCGGGCATCGACCGTCCCTTGCGCCACGAGCAGGATTTTGTGCGCTTTGCCGGTGCGCTGATCGACATCACGCTCAAGGCCCCGATCGGCGAAGCTGCCAGTGGCCTGGTCAACGCCAACCGCAAGAAATTTCGCGGCACGCTCGAACGCGATGCCGTTGGCACCGGCTGGCAAATCGTCTGGAGCGATGAGCCCGAGGCCAAGCCTGGTGCACGCGTGAGCAAAAAAAGAGCCCCTGCGCCCGTTCAGGTGCTGGGTTTCTCGCTGGACGAGCTGCGCGAAGCGCGGCTGGCCCCGGTGGTGGATTTCAAGGGCCGCAAGGCCAAAGAACAAATTTGAATGCAGGCCCCACAGGGGCCGTTGGAACAGGAGAGTCGAGTCATGAACCGCGAATTGTTGATGTTGGTGGACGCCATCTCGCGCGAGAAGAACGTTGAGCGCGATGTGGTGATTGGTGCCGTGGAGGCCGCATTGGCCCAGGCCACCAAGAAACTGTACGAAGGCGAAGTGGACATCCGCGTGTCCATCGACCGTGATTCTGGCGAATACGAAACTTTCCGCCGCTGGCTGGTGGTGCCCGACGACGCAGGCCTGCAAAACCCCGACGCCGAAGAAATGCTGATGGATGCGCAAGAGCGCGTGGCCGATGTCGAAGTCGGTGAATACATCGAAGAGCAGGTCGAATCTCTGCCGATCGGTCGCATCGGCGCCATGGCTGCCAAGCAGGTCATCCTGCAGAAAATCCGCGACGCCGAGCGAGAAATGCTGCTGAGCGAATTCATGTCGCGCGGCGAAAAGATCTTTGTTGGCACCGTCAAGCGCATGGACAAGGGCGACATCATCTGTGAATCGGGCCGCGTTGAAGGCCGCCTGCGTCGCAGCGAGATGATCCCCAAGGAGAACCTGCGCAACGGCGACCGCGTGCGCGCCATGATCATGGAAGTCGACCTGACGCTGCGTGGCGCACCGATCATCCTGTCGCGTTCGGCCCCCGAGTTCATGGTTGAACTCTTCCGCCAGGAAGTGCCCGAGATCGAACAAGGCCTGCTGGAGATCAAATCGTGTGCCCGTGACGCAGGCTCGCGCGCCAAAATCGCTGTGCTCTCGCACGACAAACGCGTGGATCCGATCGGCACCTGCGTGGGTGTGCGCGGCACCCGTGTGAATGCCGTGACCAACGAGCTCGCAGGCGAGCGCGTGGACATCGTGCTGTGGAGCGAAGACCCCGCCCAGTTCGTGATCGGCGCCCTGGCCCCGGCCAATGTGCAGTCCATTGTCGTGGACGAAGAAAAGCATGCCATGGACGTGGTGGTGGACGAAGAAAACCTGGCCATCGCCATTGGTCGTGGTGGCCAGAACGTGCGCCTCGCGTCTGACCTGACCGGCTGGAAGATCAACATCATGGACGCGGCCGAATCTGCCCAGAAGCAGGCTGAGGAGACCACCAGCATCCGCGCCTTGTTCATGGAAAAGCTCGATGTGGACGAGGAAATCGCCGACATCCTGATCGAAGAGGGCTTCAGCAGCCTGGAAGAAGTGGCCTATGTGCCGTTGCAGGAAATGCTGGAGATCGAAGCCTTTGACGAAGACACCGTCAACGAACTGCGTGCCCGCGCCAAAGATGCTTTGCTGACGATGGAAATCGCCCGTGAAGAGAGCGTGGAAGACGCCTCGCAAGATCTGCGTGACCTGCCTGGCCTCACCCCCGATCTGATCTCCAAGTTGGCCGACGCCGGCGTGCACACACGCGACGACCTGGCCGACCTGGCCACCGACGAACTCACCGACATCACCGGTCAGGGGGCTGAAGAAGCCACGGCCCTGATCATGAAAGCCCGCGAACATTGGTTCACTGCGGGTCAGGCCTGATTGGATGGAGGCTTGAAGCGAATATGACAAGTAATACCGTCGCCGAGTTCGCCACCGAACTCAAAAAACCCGCCGACACCCTGCTTGAACAACTGCGTTCTGCCGGCGTGTCCAAATCGTCTGCATCTGACACGCTGACCGAGTCCGACAAGCAAAAACTGCTGTCGTTCTTGCAAGCCAGCCACGGCACTGCAGGTGCCGACCGCAAAAAGATCACGTTGACCAAAAAGTCAACGACCGAAATCAAGCAGGCCGACGCCACCGGCAAGGCCCGCACGATCCAGGTTGAAGTGCGCAAAAAACGCACCCTGATCAAACGCGATGACGAACCCACCAGCAGTGCGCCGGAAGCTGCTGCCGAACCGGCCATTGACCACGCTGAACTGGCCCGTCGTGAAGAAGAAGCACGCCGGCAGGCCGAACTGATCCGCCGCCAGGAAGAAGAGCTGGCCGAAAAACGCCGCCAGCGCGAAGAAGCCGAAGCCCGTCAAAAGGCCGAGGCCGAAGCCGCTGAACGCGCCGCCGAACAGGCAGCCCAAGCCGCTCAGGCCGCCGCTCAAGCTGTTGCTGAGCAAGCCCCCACCCTGAGCCGCGAAGAGCGCGAAGCACGTGCCCGAGCCGAAGCCGCCAGCCTCAACGCAGCCTCTGCAGCAGCCAAAGCGCCTGCACCCGCCGCGCCAGCCGCACCTGTGCAGGACACGGCCGCGCAGCAAGCCGCTGACAAGGCCGAAGCCGAAAAACGCGTCCGTGAAGAAGCGGCCGCCAAAGCCGCTGCCGAATCCAAGGCCCGTGCCGACGAAGAAGCCACGCGCGCCAAGGAACTGGAAGACCGCCGCCGCAAGGCCCTGGCCGAAGCCGAAGCCATCCGCGCCATGATGAACGCGCCCAAGAAGGTGCTGGTGGCCAAGAAGGAAGAGCCCAAACCCGAAGCCAAGCCGGCCGTCAAAGGCACGCTGCACAAGCCCGCTGGAACACCCGGTGCCGGCGCACGCACGGGCGCAGCACCCGGAGCCCAGCCCGCAGGCGCAGGCAAAGAGGTCAAGTCGGCCAAGCTGTCTTCCAGCTGGGCAGGTGATCCTGCCAAGAAGAAAGCCATCCCCACCCGAGGCGACTCCAGTGGCGGTGTGGGCCGTGGCAGCTGGCGTTCTGGGCCCAAGGGCCGCAAAGGCCATGACCGCAACGAGCAGGCCCAACCAGCAGCGCCTCAAGAAGCCCGCGTCATCGAGGTCCATGTGCCCGAAACCATCACGGTATCGGAACTGGCCCACAAAATGTCGATCAAGGCCTCTGAAGTGATCAAGCAGCTCATGAAGCTGGGCCAGATGGTCACCATCAACCAGTCGCTGGACCAGGACACCGCCATGATCGTGGTGGAAGAGTTGGGCCACACCGCTGTGGTGGCTGCGCTGGACGATCCGGAAGCCTTCACCGAAGAGGAAGCCAGCGCGACCCAGGCCGAAGCCCTGCCGCGTGCCCCGGTCGTGACCGTGATGGGCCACGTCGACCACGGCAAGACCTCGCTGCTGGACTACATTCGCCGCGCCAAAGTGGCGGCTGGCGAAGCCGGTGGCATCACGCAGCACATCGGTGCCTACCACGTCGAAACCCCGCGCGGCATGGTGTCCTTCCTGGACACCCCCGGTCACGAGGCCTTCACGGCCATGCGTGCCCGTGGCGCCCAGGCAACCGACATTGTCATTCTGGTGTGTGCAGCCGACGACGGCGTCATGCCCCAGACCAAGGAAGCCATCAAGCACGCGAAAGCTGCTGGTGTGCCGATCGTGGTCGCCATGACCAAGGCCGACAAGCCCGATGCCAACATCGAAAAGGTGAAAGCTGAGCTGATCGCCGAAGAAGTGGTGCCCGAAGAGTTTGGCGGCGAGTCACCCTTTGTGGCCGTGTCTTCCAAGACCGGCATGGGCATCGACGATTTGCTTGAACACGTTCTGCTGCAAGCCGAAGTGCTCGAACTCAAGGCCCCGGTGGACGCTGCGGCCAAGGGCTTGGTGATCGAAGCCAGCCTGGACAAGGGCCGCGGCTCTGTGGCCACCGTGCTGGTGCAGTCCGGCACGCTCAAGGTGGGCGATGTGGTGCTGGCCGGTCAGACCTATGGTCGCGTGCGTGCCATGCTGGACGAAAACGGCAAGGCGACCAAGGAAGCCGGCCCCTCGATTCCTGTCGAAATCCAGGGTCTGGCCGAAGTGCCGCAGGCCGGTGATGACTTCATGGTGATGGCCGACGAACGCCGCGCCCGTGAAATCGCCACCTACCGCGCTGGCAAGTACCGCAGCACCAAGCTGGCCAAGCAACAAGCCGCCAAGCTCGAAAACATGTTTGCCGACATGCAAGCCGGTGAAGTGCAGAGCCTGCCCATCGTGCTCAAGGCCGACGTGCAGGGTTCGCAGGAAGCGCTGGCCGCGTCCTTGCTCAAGCTCTCCACCGACGAAGTGCGTGTGCAGATGGTCTACACCGGCGTGGGCGGCATCAGCGAATCCGATGTCAACCTGGCCATCGCCTCCAAGGGTCTGGTCATCGGCTTCAACGTCCGTGCCGACGCGGGTGCGCGCAAGCTGGCCGAGAACAACGACGTCCAGATCAAGTACTACAACATCATTTACGACGCTGTGGATGAGTTGAAAGCCGCCATGTCCGGCATGCTGGCCCCCGAACAGAAGGAAGAAGTCATCGGCAACGCCGAGATCCGCACCGTGTTCGTGGCCTCCAAGATCGGCACCGTGGCCGGCTGTATGGTCACCAACGGCATGGTCACGCGCTCTGCACGTTTCCGCCTGCTGCGCGACAACGTGGTCATCTACACGGGCGAGCTCGAATCGCTCAAGCGCCTCAAGGACGATGTGCGCGAAGTCAAGGAAGGCTTCGAGTGCGGTATCAAACTCAAGAACTACAACGACATCAAAGAGGGCGACCAGCTCGAATTCTTTGAGATCAAGGAAATCGCGAGAACGCTGTAATGCCACGCAAGGCTTCTTCCGTCCCCAACCGCGGTTACCGCGTCGCCGATCAGATCCAGCGCGATCTGTCGGAGCTGATCGCGCGCGAGCTCAAGGACCCGCGTGTGGGCATGGTCACGATCAACGCCGTCGAGGTGACACCGGACTACGCCCACGCCAAGGTGTTCTTCAGCCTGCTCACTGGTAGCCCGGAAGAAGCCACGCAAGGCCTGAACGCCGCCGCAGGTTTCCTGCGCAATGGCCTCTTCAAACGCCTGCACATCCACACCGTGCCGACGCTGCACTTCATTTTTGACCGCACCACCGAGCGTGCGTCGGACATGAACGCACTGATCGCCAAGGCTGTCGCCACGCGCGCCAAAGAGGACTGAGCATGAGCACCGCCGGGCCACCCCAAGGTGCGAAGGCCCCCTTGGGGGGCAGCGACGTACACGCAGTGACGGAGCGTGGGGGCGCACGTTCCTCGCCACGCACCAGGGTGCAGCGGCGCCCTGTGCATGGGGTGATCCTGCTGGACAAACCGCTCGGTCTTTCAAGCAACCAGGCCTTGCAAAAGGTCAAGTGGTTGCTGCGGGCCGAAAAAGCCGGTCACACCGGTACCCTGGACCCATTGGCCACCGGCGTGTTGCCCCTGTGTTTTGGCGCCGCCACCAAGTTCAGTCAGCAGCACCTGGATGCCGACAAGGTGTACGAGACCACCGTGCGCCTGGGCCGCAAGACCAGCACAGCCGATGCCGAAGGGGATGTGATCGAAGAACGCCCCGTGACCTGCACATTGGGTCAGGTGGTCGAGGTGCTCGACCGCTTCATGGGCCCGATCCGCCAGGTGCCGCCCATGCACAGCGCCCTGAAGAAAGATGGCAAGGCCCTCTACGAATACGCCCGCGAGGGTGAAACGGTCGAGCGCGAAGCCCGTGACGTGGTGATCCACGACCTGGAGATGCTGGACGTTGAATTGCAGGGGGAGCAGCCCCATCTGCGATTGCGTGTGGCATGCAGCAAAGGCACCTACATCCGCACCTTGGGCGAAGACATTGGCGAAGCCTTGGGTTGCGGTGGGCATCTGACGGCGCTGCGCCGTGTGCAGACGGGCCCGTTTGACGCCAGCCAGTGCGTCACGCTCGAACACCTTGAAGCGATGAACGAGGCCGAGAGGCTGGCCGCCTTGCAGCCCGTCGACTGCCTGCTGCAGGGTTACACATCCGTCACACTCGACGCCGACAATGCCGGCAGATTTTTGAGCGGCTTGCGTCGCCGTGGTCAATGGCCCGACATGCCGCATGTGCGCGTCTACGGTGACGGGCCCCACAGCCTGCTGGGCACCGCCCACACCGTGGCGGGCGAGCTGATCCCGAGCCGGCTGCTGAGCCCGATTGACATTCAACAGATTCTGGAAAGTTCGCCAGCCCCTGCGCTGGCCTGATATTGGAAGAGAGCCCATGAGCAAACAAATCCGCAACATCGCCATCATTGCCCACGTTGACCACGGCAAAACCACCATGGTGGACCAGCTGCTGCGCCAGTCTGGCACTTTCGCCGACCACGAAAAAGTCGTGGACACGGTGATGGACAACAACGCCATCGAACGCGAGCGTGGCATCACCATCCTGGCCAAAAACTGCGCCGTGAGCTGGGAAGGCACCCACATCAACATCGTCGACACCCCCGGCCACGCGGACTTCGGTGGTGAAGTCGAACGCGCCCTGTCCATGGTCGACGGCGTGGTGCTGCTGATCGATGCCCAGGAAGGCCCGATGCCGCAAACCCGCTTCGTGACCAAGAAAGCGCTGGCCCTGGGTCTGAAACCCATCGTCGTCGTCAACAAAGTCGACAAGCCTGGTGCCAACTGCGACAAGGTGGTCAATGCTGCTTTCGACCTGTTCGACAAACTGGGCGCCACAGACGAGCAGCTGGACTTTCCGGTGGTGTACGCCTCGGGCATCAACGGCTGGACTTCTCTGGAAGAAGGCCCGGCGGGTGAGCAGTGGGGTCCCGACATGTCGGCCCTGTTCAACACTGTGCTCAAGCACGTGCCGCCCAACAGTGGCAACCCCGACGCCCCCCTGCAGCTGCAGATCTCTGCGCTCGACTTCTCCACCTTCGTAGGTCGCATTGGCGTGGGCCGCATCAGCCAAGGCAAGATCAAGCCTGGCATGGACGTGCTGGTGATGGAGGGCCCGGACGGCCAGAGCAGCAAAGGCCGCATCAACCAGGTGCTGACTTTCCAGGGCCTGGACCGCATGCAGACCCTGGAAGCCGGCCCTGGCGACATCGTTCTGATCAACGGCATCGAGGACATCGGCATTGGCGTGACGGTGACCGACCCGGCCAATCCCGCGCCGCTGCCCATGCTCAAGGTGGACGAACCCACACTGACCATGAACTTCTGCGTGAACACCTCGCCCCTGGCCGGTCGTGAAGGCAAGTACGTGACCAGCCGCCAGATCTGGGACCGCCTCCAAAAGGAACTGCAGCACAACGTGGCCCTGCGCGTGAAGGAAACCGATGAGGACGGCATTTTTGAAGTGTCCGGCCGTGGCGAACTGCACCTGACCATCTTGCTGGAGAACATGCGCCGCGAAGGCTACGAACTGGCCGTGTCCAAGCCCCGCGTGCTGTTCCGAGAGATCAACGGTGAGCGTTGCGAGCCGATCGAGCTGGTGACCGCAGACATTGAAGAAGGTCACCAAGGTGGAGTGATGCAGGCCCTGGGCGAGCGCAAGGGCGAACTGGTCAACATGGAGCCGGACGGCCGTGGCCGCGTGCGCCTGGAATACCGCATTCCGGCGCGTGGTCTGATCGGCTTCTCCAACGAATTCCTGAACCTGACCCGTGGTTCTGGCCTGATCTCCAACATCTTCGACAGCTACGAACCCCACAAGGGCGAGATCGGCGGCCGCAAGAACGGCGTGCTGATCTCCATGGACGACGGTGAAATCTTCACCTACGCCCTGGGCAAACTGGACGACCGTGGCCGCATGTTCGTCAAGCCCAATGACCCGGTGTACGAAGGCATGATCGTGGGCATCCACAGCCGCGACAACGACCTGGTGGTGAATGCCACCCGCACCAAGCAGCTGACCAACTTCCGCGTCTCCGGCAAGGAAGATGCCGTCAAGATCACGCCCCCGATCGAACTCACGCTGGAATATGGCGTGGAATTCATCGAGGACGACGAGCTGGTCGAGATCACCCCCAAGAGCGTGCGCCTGCGCAAACGCTACCTGAAAGAGCACGAGCGCAAGCGCGCGTCCAAAGAAGGCTGATCTCCGCGGCGAAGCCCACATCATTCGCCCATTGATCCCATGAAGCTGCGTCACGGTCAGGCGGTCGCCTTGATGGTGCTGGTCACGGCCCTGTGGTCGGTGGCCGGCGTCGTGACGCGCCAGCTGGACTCGGCCCGCAGCTTCGAGGTGACGTTCTGGCGAAGCCTGTTCACCCTGGTGTCGCTGCTGCTGATCTTGCCTCTGTGGCAGGGCAGGGCGGTGTTTGCCCGCATGCCTTGGCGCAGTCGCTATTTCTGGCTGTCGGGCTTGTGCTGGAGCGTGATGTTCACCGCCTTCATGGTGGCGCTCACGCTCACGGCCGTGGCCAATGTGCTGATCACCATGGCTTTGGGCCCTTTGATCACTGCCGTGTTCACCCGCGTGGTGCTTCGCCACCCGCTGCCTGTGCGCACCTGGGGCGCGATTGTGTTGGCCGGGGCGGGCATTGCCTGGATGTATGGCAGCCAGCTCAGCCTGGGCGCCCCCAATTTTTTGCTGGGCTCGCTGGTGGCGCTGGGCGTGCCTGTGGCGGCGGCTGTTCAATGGACCTTGGTGCAGAAAAGCCATGCCGAAGGGCTGGACCTGGACCTGGTGCCCTCGGTCATGGCGGGCGCTGCCATCTCCAGTGCCATCACGCTGCCACTGGCCCTGCCATTACAGGCGTCCTTGCACGATGTGGGCTTGCTTGCAGGGCTGGGCCTGTTTCAGCTGGCCATTCCTTGCGCCTTGTCAGTGGTCTGTGCCCGCGTGCTGAAGGCGCCCGAAGTGTCTTTGCTGGCTTTGCTGGAAATTGTTTTTGGGATTGTGCTGGCCTGGCTGGGCGCCAACGAGGCGCCGGCCGCCAGTGTGCTGCTTGGTGGTACGCTGGTGCTGGGGGCGCTGGCCCTCAATGAATGGTTGGGTTGGAGAACACGACGTGTCTGAAATCATTGCAGAAATTCAAGGCCATATTGGCTGCATCACCCTCAACCGCCCCAAGGCGCTCAACGCTTTGTCGCTGTCCATGGTTCGAGCGCTCGTTGCTGCGCTGCAGCGCTGGCAGGACGATCCGCAAGTGCTGGCCGTGGCTGTGCGCGGCAACGGCAAGGAAGGCCCGTTTGGCGCCTTCTGTGCAGGTGGCGACATCCGGTTTTTCCACCAGGCCGCGCATGCTGGTGACACCGCGTTGGGGGATTTTTTTACCGAAGAGTACGCACTCAACCACCTGATCCACACCTACAAAAAGCCCTACATCGCCTTCATGGACGGCATCGTCATGGGCGGTGGCATGGGCATCAGCCAGGGCGCCAGCGTGCGCGTGGTGACCGAGCGCACCAAGATGGCCATGCCCGAAACCCATATCGGCCTGTTCCCGGATGTGGGCGGAGGCTATTTCCTCAGCCGCTGCCCTGGCAAGCTGGGCGAATACCTGGGCCTGACGGGCTTGATGCTCAGCGGTCCGCAGGCCGTGGCCGCCAAGTTGGCCGACATCGCCTTGCCCTCGGCCATGCTGGAGCCGATCTGGGACAAGCTGATCAGCAGTCCTTTCGAAAACAGCGAAGCGGTGGAGCGCTGGGTTCTGGCCCAGCCCGGCAGCATGGCCCCTGAAAAGCTCGCGCCACAGCCACAGATTGACACGGTGTTTGGTCTGCCCACTGTGCAAGCCATGCTGGACACCCTGGAAGCCGCCAGCGACGTCTGGAGCCAGCACACGGCCAAAACACTGCGCGCGCGTTCACCGTTGATGCTGTGCGTGGTGCTCGAACAGATCCGCCGCGCCCGCGCCATGGGGCTGGCCGACGACTTGCGCATGGAGCGCGACATGGTGCACCACTGCTTTCATCTGCGACCGGTGCAGGACAGCGAAACGGTGGAGGGCATCCGTGCCCTGGCGGTCGACAAAGACCACAGCCCGACGTGGAAGCCCGCGCGTGTCGAGGGCGTGGATGCGGCCGAAGTGGCGCGCTTTTTTGCCTGCCCCTGGCCGGCAGACCACCATCCCCTGCGGCATTTGGCCTGATCTTTGCAAGCGCTTGGCCTGCATGCAGGCGATGGACCGGGCTGGATTGCCAGCAGGGCTGGCTCCTGCACTGACCTGCGGCAATTACCGGTGACGTGACTTCATGGCGCGCTCCACTTCGCGCTTGCCCTCGCGGTCTTTGATGGTGTCGCGTTTGTCGTGCTCGGCCTTGCCCTTGGCCAGCGCCATTTCGCATTTGACGCGACCGTTTTTCCAGTGCAGGTTGATCGGCACCAGGGTGTAGCCTTTTTGCTCGACCTTCCCAATCAGTCGGCGGATCTCGTCCTTGTGCAGCAGCAGCTTGCGGGTGCGGGCAGACTCGGGATTGACGTGGGTGGATGCGGTCTTGAGCGCATGGATCAGCAGGCCGATCAGGTACATCTCGCCGTTCTTGATGACCACATAACCGTCGGTCAGCTGCACCTTGCCGTCGCGGATGGCTTTGACTTCCCAGCCTTCCAGCACCATGCCCGCCTCGTAGCGTTCTTCAAAGAAATAGTTGAACGCCGCTTTCTTGTTGTCGGCGATCAGGGCAGATTTTTCGGAGGGGGAGGGCTTTTTGCTGGCCATGGACTTGAAGTTGGGACGGCCGGCAAATTTACAATCGCGGGCTAACGCTTGATTGTATGAAGAATATCCACAAGTCCGTCCTGATCTGGTACAGCCCCGAAGAGATGTTCCGGCTGGTGACCGCTGTGGACCGCTACCCAGAATTTTTGCCCTGGTGCGACCATGCCGGCATCAAAGAAACCACCCCCGAGGGTGTGGTGGCCGAAATCGGCATTGGCCTGGGCGGCGTCAAGCAAAGCTTTACCACCCGCAACACCCACATCGAAGGCCGTTCGGTGCAGATGCAATTGCTCAGCGGCCCCTTCTCCAATTTGACCGGCGGCTGGACCTTCAGCCCCGTGGGCGACGGCAGCCAGCGCGCCTGCAAGGTCGAGTTGAATCTGCACTACGGCTTCTCCAGCAGCACGCTGTCGGCCATCGTGGGTCCCGTATTCGACAAGATCGCCGGCAGCCTGGTGGACGCGTTCATAGCACGCGCCGAAAAAATCTATGGATGAGCACCACATCACCCTCTGCTTCAGCCCGGCGCCGCGCGTGGTGTGCGAGCTGTCGCTGTGTCTGGCTGCAGGCAGCACGCTGTCACAGGCCTTGGCACTGGCCGTGCAGCAAGCCGCCTGGCCGCGGGACTGGAGCGAGCCCCGCAACCACACGCTCAGCCCCAGCGTCTGGGGACGCAAGATGCCTTGGAACACGGTGCTGCGGGATGGCGACCGAGTGGAGCTGTGTCGTGAATTGCGGGTGGACCCCAAGGTGGCCCGCCGGGAGCGTTTTTCCAAACAAGGCGCACGCCGCGCGGGTCTGTTTGCCAAAAAGCGGCCCGGCGCTGCAGCAGGCTATTGATGCAGGCCTTGCTTGACGCCATTGCCCAGGCCACACCAGGCCAGGACGCCTGCCGCATCTTCCATGGCCGAGGCGGCCTGCATCCGGGCTGCGAACACTTGAGTCTGGACTGGTACGCGCCGGTCTGGCTGCTGACCAGTTTCCAACCTTTGAGCGATGCGCAATTGCACAGTGTGCACGCCGCATTGGCCCAGCGCCCTGAAGCGCTGAACTGGGTTTACCAGCTGCGCCAAAGCGGCCAAGGCCGCAGCGACACACGCCTCATGGCCGGCAGCGTGCCCGAACCGCATGAGGTGTGCGAGCAGGGTGCCCGCTACCGCGTGCATGTGCTCAAAGGCCAGAACCACGGCCTGTTTCTGGACATGGCCTGCGGCCGCCAGTGGCTGCGCACGCAGGCCAAAGACGCCCGTGTGCTCAACCTGTTTGCCTACACCTGCGCGTTTTCGGTAGCGGCTTTGCAAGGCGGCGCGGCCCAGGTGGTCAATGTGGACATGGCCGCTGGCGCACTGTCGATTGGGCAGCACAACCACCAGCTCAATGGGCTCGGCGGTGCCCGTTTTCTGGCGCACGACCTGTTCAAGTCCTGGGGCAAGGTCTCACGCATGGGGCCATACGACGTGGTGGTGGCTGACCCGCCCAGCTTTCAGAAAGGCAGTTTTGTCGCGACCAAGGACTATGCCCGCGTGGTGCGCCGCCTGCCCGAGTTGCTGACGCGTGGCGGCCAGGCGCTCTTGTGCCTGAATGCGCCGGAGTTGCCCAGCCAGTTCCTGATCGACCTGGTGGCCGCCGAAGCCGCTGCGCTGCGGTTTGTGCAGCGGCTGGACAACCCCACTGTCTTTAACGACGTGGACCCCGAGCGCGCGCTCAAGGTCATGCTGTTCGATCTGCCTGCCTGATCGGGTTAACCCTCGGGCGGGTACAATCCATTTTTTGGAGCCTTAGCTTATGCGCCTACTCGGTAAAGCCCTTACGTTTGACGACGTTCTCCTCGTCCCCGCCTATTCGCAAGTCCTGCCCAAGGACACATCCCTTGCGACCCAATTCACCCGCAACATCCGCCTGAACCTGCCCCTGGTGTCTGCCGCCATGGACACGGTGACCGAAGCTCGCCTGGCCATTGCCATTGCGCAAGAGGGCGGCATTGGCATCGTGCACAAGAACCTCACGGCGCAGGAACAGGCCGCCCAGGTGGCCAAGGTCAAGCGCTACGAGTCCGGTGTGCTGCGCGATCCGGTGGTCATCACCCCCGACACCACCGTGCGCCAGGTCATGGCCCTGTCGGAAGAGCTGGGCGTGTCCGGCTTCCCGGTGGTGGACGGCGGCAAGGTGGTCGGCATCGTGACCGGCCGCGACCTGCGTTTTGAAACCCGCTACGACCAGAAGGTCAGCGAGATCATGACGCCGCGCGAGCGCCTGATCACCGTGCCCGAAGGCACCACGCCCGAGCAGGCCAAGCACCTGCTCAACAAACACAAGCTTGAACGCCTGCTGGTGGTCAATGGCGCTTTTGAACTCAAGGGCCTGATCACCGTCAAGGACATCACCAAGCAGCTGAACTTCCCCAACGCCGCCCGCGATGAAAACGGCCGCCTGCGCGTGGGCGCTGCCGTTGGCGTGGGCGAGGGCACCGAAGAACGCGTTGAAGCGCTGGTCAAGGCCGGTGTGGACGCCATCGTGGTGGACACCGCCCACGGCCACAGCAAGGGTGTGATCGACCGCGTGCGCTGGGTCAAGCAGAACTACCCGCAGGTGCAGGTGATCGGCGGCAACATCGCCACCGGCGCGGCTGCCCTGGCGCTGGTCGAGGCCGGCGCGGACGCGGTCAAGGTGGGCATCGGCCCTGGCTCGATCTGCACCACCCGCATCGTGGCCGGTGTCGGCGTGCCCCAGATCATGGCCGTGGACAGCGTGGCCACCGCCCTCAAGGGCACCGGTGTGCCCCTGATCGCAGACGGCGGCATCCGCTACAGCGGCGACATCGCCAAAGCGATCGCCGCAGGCGCCGGCACTGTGATGATGGGCGGCATGTTCGCCGGCACCGAAGAGGCACCGGGCGAGATCGTGCTCTACCAGGGCCGCAGCTACAAGAGCTACCGGGGCATGGGCTCCATTGGCGCCATGCAGCAGGGCAGTGCCGACCGGTACTTTCAGGAGTCCAGCACCGGCAACCCCAACGCCGACAAGCTGGTGCCCGAGGGCATCGAGGGCCGCGTGCCCTACAAGGGCTCGGTCGTGGCCATCATCTACCAGATGGCCGGCGGTCTGCGCGCATCCATGGGCTACTGCGGCTGCGGCAGCATTGCCGAGATGCACGAGCGTGCGGAGTTTGTGGAAATCACCGCTGCCGGTATCCGCGAAAGCCATGTGCACGATGTGCAGATCACCAAGGAAGCCCCGAACTACCGTGCCGATTAAAATCCCGGCATCCTGAACCAAGGCGTCTGGAACCCCCAGACGCCTTTTCACTTTTGAGACAGCGCCTGCCATGCAGCATTCCAAGATCCTGATCCTCGATTTCGGCTCCCAAGTCACCCAGCTGATCGCCCGTCGCGTGCGCGAAGCCCATGTGTTTTGCGAAGTGCACCCCTGCGACGTGAGCAGCGACTGGGTGCGCGAATACGCCGCCGACGGCAACCTCAAAGGCGTCATCCTCTCGGGTTCGCACGCCAGCGTGTACGAGGTGGATGACAAGGCGCCGGATGCCGTGTTCGAGCTGGGCGTGCCGGTGCTGGGCATCTGCTATGGCATGCAGACCATGGCCAACCAGCTGGGCGGCAAGGTGGAAGGCTCCAACACCCGCGAATTCGGCTACGCCGAAGTGCGCGCCCACGGCCACACCGAACTCTTCAAGGGCATCGAGGACTTCTCCACGCAAGAAGGCCACGGCATGCTCAAGGTCTGGATGAGCCACGGCGACAAGGTCACCCAGCTGCCCGAAGGCTTCAAGGTCATGGCCAGCACCCCCAGCTGCCCGATCGCCGGCATGGCCGACGAGGCGCGCCGCTTCTACGCTGTGCAGTTCCACCCCGAAGTCACGCACACGGTGCAGGGCAGGGCGATCCTCGAGCGCTTTGTGCTGGGCATCTGCGGCGCCTCGCCCGACTGGATCATGGGCAACTACATCGAAGAAGCCGTGGCCAAGATCCGTGAACAGGTCGGCGACGAAGAAGTCATCCTGGGCCTGTCTGGTGGCGTTGACTCGTCCGTGGCGGCAGCGCTGATCCACCGCGCCATTGGCGACCAGCTGACCTGCGTGTTCGTGGACCACGGCCTGCTGCGCCTGCACGAGGGCGACATGGTCATGGAAATGTTCGAAGGTCGCCTGCACGCCAAGGTGATCCGCGTCGACGCCAGCGACCTGTTCCTGGGCAAGTTGGCCGGCGTGAGCGAACCCGAACAAAAGCGCAAGATCATCGGCGGTCTGTTTGTCGATGTGTTCAAGGCCGAGGCCGCCAAGCTCAAAGCGGCCGGCAATGGAACCAGGGGGGCGACCTTCCTGGCCCAGGGCACCATCTACCCCGACGTGATCGAGAGTGGCGGCGCCAAGAGCAAGAAGGCCGTCACCATCAAGAGCCACCACAACGTGGGCGGCCTGCCCGAGCAGCTGGGCCTGAAACTGCTGGAGCCGCTGCGCGACCTGTTCAAGGACGAGGTGCGCGAACTCGGTGTGGCCCTCGGTCTGCCGCGCGACATGGTGTACCGCCACCCCTTCCCGGGCCCGGGTCTGGGCGTGCGCATCCTGGGCGAAGTCAAGAAGGACTACGCCGACCTGTTGCGCCGCGCCGATGCGATCTTCATCGAAGAACTGCGCAACACCATCGACAGCCACAGCGGCAAGAGCTGGTACGACCTGACCAGCCAGGCCTTCACCGTGTTCCTGCCGGTGAAAAGCGTGGGCGTGATGGGCGACGGCCGCACGTACGACTATGTGGTGGCGCTGCGCGCCGTGCAGACCAGCGATTTCATGACCGCCGACTGGGCCGAGCTGCCGTATGCGCTGCTCAAGAAAGTGTCGGGGCGCATCATCAACGAGGTGAGGGGCATCAACCGCGTCACCTATGACGTGTCGAGCAAACCGCCAGCGACGATCGAGTGGGAGTGACCAACAAGGCAGCTTCGGCTGCCTTTGTTTTTCAGGCCTGGGTCGGTTGAAACGCTCGAATTCTTTCGATGGTGTCTTGCATGGAGCCGCGGGCAACGGCCATGTCGTAATCGGTTTGCAGGCCCATCCAGAACTCGGCGTTGTTGCCAAAGAACTTGGCCAGACGCAAGGCCGTGTCCACCGTGATGGCGCGACGCTCTCTCACAATGTCGTTGATGCGGGGCGCCGGAACCTGCAAAGCCATTGACAGCGCATGCGCTGTCAACTTGTACGGTTGCAAAAACTCCTCTCGCAGCACTTCGCCCGGGTGAATGGGTCGCATGCCGTTGGCTGGCACAAGGTATTGAGGGTTGGCTTCTTCCACTTTCATGGGAACTCCTTTCAGTGGTAATCGACGATCTGCACATCGAAGGCGTGGCCACCTTCAAAACGAAAGCAGATGCGCCACTGGTCATTGACCCGGATGCTGTATTGCCCTTTTCGGTCACCCTTGAGTGCTTCGAGCCGATTATTGGGTGGTACGCGCAAATCCTCCAGCCGGATCGAACGGTGCAGCATCGCCAGTTTGCGTTCGGCAACAGACCTGAAATTCACGAAGCGGGCAACCTTCTGCCCGGCAAACAGAGCGCTGGTTTCATCGCAGCTGAACGACTGGATCATGTCGAGCATCGTATAACGCTTAACGTTAAATTGCAAGGCATCAGCGGAGACAGGACATGCCACGCCGAGGGGTTTGATACATTCAGCCCATGTACCTGCCCAAGCAATTCAACCAGCCTGAACATGCCGCCGCCATCATGCGCGAGCACCCGTTCGCCAGCCTGGTGACGACGGACGACACCGGGTTTCCGTTCATCACCCACCTGCCGCTCAAGTTGCTGGAGGAGGGCGGTCAGCCCACCGTGCTGCTGGGGCATTGCGCCCGCGGCAACCCGTTGGGGGGCTACCTGCAGCAGCGCCCGCTGGCGTTGGCCAGTTTCATGGGGCCGCAGGCCTATATGTCGCCCAAGGTCTATGCCGATCTGCAGAGGGTGCCGACCTGGACGTATCTTGCGGTACAGGCCCGTGTCGAAGCCCGCCTGCTCGAAGGCGAGCAGGCCAAGGACGCCTTGCTCAAGCTGTTGATTGCCGAGCACGAGCCGGCTTATGCCGCGCAGTGGCGAGCCTTGCCCGAGGACTACACCGGCAAGATGCTGAGTGCCATCATCGCGTTCGAGCTGCGCATCGTTGACCTGCAATGCGCCGTCAAGCTCAACCAGCACCGGCCCGAAGCCCACGCGTCCATGTACGCCGCCTATGCTGCAGGCGATGCGCAAGCGCAGGCACTGGCCGCATGGATGAAAAAGCTGGGCCTGGTGTGAGCGCGCCAGCATTGAGTGACCAACACTGGATGGGCCTGGCGCTGGAGCAGGCCAGGCAGGCTGCGGCTGCAGGCGAAGTGCCGGTGGGCGCCGTGGTGGTCAAGGATGGGCAACTGGTCGCCAGCGGTCGCAACGCACCGATTGCCGGGCACGACCCGACGGCCCATGCCGAAATCGTCGCCCTGCGCGAAGCTGCGCGCGTGCTGGGCAACTACCGGCTCGACGGCTGCACGCTGTACGTGACGTTGGAGCCGTGCCCCATGTGCAGCGGAGCCATGCTGCACGCGCGGCTGGCGCGTGTGGTGTTTGGCGCGGCCGACCCCCGCACGGGCAGTGCCGGTTCGCTGATCAACCTGTTTGCCCAGCCGCAGCTCAACCACCAGACCGACGTTGTGGGTGGGGTGCTGGATGAAGAGTGCGGGCAGGTGCTGAAGGATTTTTTCAAGCCCAAACGCATGAACCTTGACCCTGTTCGCGAAGACGCGCTGCGCACACCCGATGCTGCTTTTGCCGGTCTGCCCGACTGCCCCTGGCCGCCGCATTACCTGAACGACTTGCCGAGCATCGGGGGCTTGCGCATGCACTACCTGGACGAGGGGCCAAAAGACGCACCGCTGACCTGGCTGTGCCTGCACGGCAACCCGGCCTGGAGCTACCTCTACCGCAAGATGATTCCGACTTTTCTGGCCCAGGGCCACCGCGTGGTGGCGCCCGACCTGATCGGTTTTGGCAAGAGTGACAAGCCCAAGAAAGACAGCTTTCACCGCTTTGAAACCCACCGCCAGTCCTTGCTGGAGCTGATCGAGCGCCTGGACCTGAGAAATGTGGTGCTGGTGGTGCAGGATTGGGGCGGCATTCTGGGCCTGACTTTGCCCATGGCGGCGCCACAGCGCTACACCGGACTGCTGGCCATGAACACCACCCTGACCACGGGCGAGCAGCCCTTGAGCGCGGGCTTCGTCGCCTGGCGCGACTGGTGCAAGAGCCAGCCCCAATTTGATGTGGCCAAGCTCTTTTTGCGCGGCAACCGCCAGATGACGCCCGCAGAAGCCGCCGCCTACAACGCGCCGTTCCCGGACAAGGGCTACCGCGCCGCGCTGCGCGCCTTTCCCCCAATGGTGCCGGAGTTCGCCGATTCACCCGGTGCCGCGCTGTCGCGCCAGGCGCAGGCTTTCTGGCAGGACGACTGGCAAGGCCAGACCCTGATGGCCATTGGTCAGCAAGACCCGGTGCTGGGCGAAGCCGTCATGCGCCAGCTGCAAAGTCAGATCAGGGGCTGCCCCGAGCCCATGTTGTTGCCCGAGGCCGGTCACTTTGTTCAGGAGCATGGCGAGACGATCGCACAGGCCGCTGTGCGACACTTCAGGCCCTGAAAACCGAGCAGTCCATATGGCCCACATCTACATTTTTTCGCCGTCGAGCGCTGTGCGCGACAAAGCCGCATTCCGCCGAGGCGTGAAGCGCCTGCAAGCCCAAGGCCACGAGGTGGAGGTGGACGAAGCCGCCCTGGCCAGCCACATGCGCTTTGCCGGCGACGATGCCACCCGTGTGGCGGCCATTGGCCGCGCAGCCGCCAGCAGCGCCGATGTGGCGCTGATTTCCCGCGGGGGCTACGGCCTCACGCGCATCCTGCCGGCATTGCCCTACAAAGCCATTGCCAAAGCCATTGACGGCGGCACCCAGTTTGTGGGCCTGAGCGATTTCACGGCCTTCAACCTGGCCGTGCTGGCCAAAACCGGGCGCATCACTTGGCAAGGCCCCGCTTTGGGTGAAGACTTTGGCCCTGAAGCCGAACCCGACGACATCATGCAGGCCTGCTTTGACGACCTGCTGCAGGAACAAGGGGAGGGCGCCGGCTGGCAGCGCCCCAAGGCTGAAGCCGAGTTGAAAGCCCGCGTCAAAGACGGCGTGCTGTGGGGCGGCAACCTGAGCGTGCTGTGCAGCCTGCTGGGCACGCCTTATTTCCCACAAATCAAGGACGGTGTGTTGTTTCTCGAAGACGTAGGGGTCCATCCCTACCAAATCGAGCGCATGCTCACTCAGCTCTTGCATGCGGGCGTACTGGCCAGGCAAAAGGTGGTGCTGATCGGTCAATTCACTCGCTACAAGCTGGTGCCCGCGCACGACAAGGGCTTCAAACTGACCACGGTGGTGGACTGGCTGCGCAGCCAGCTCAAAACCCCGGTGCTGACGGGCTTGCCCTTTGGCCATGTGCCCACCAAGGTGCTGCTGCCGGTGGGGGCCAAAGTGGACCTTGTCACCGAAGGGCGTGACGCGCTCCTGGTCTGGGGCCACATTTAAGCCTCAACATTTCGAGGTGCCAACAATGCCCAAGTGGTTCGGACGCGCCGTGGTCGCGGTGGTTTGCCTGCTGCTGGCAGCGGGCGGTGTGTTCATGGCGCAGGTGCAGCGCAGCTTGCCCAAACTGGACGGGCGCCTGGGCCTGCCTGGTTTGCTTGCAGCGGTGCAGGTGCAGTGCGATGCGGCCGATGTGACGCACATCCAGGCATCCAGCGCGCTGGACGCCTGGCGTGCACTGGGTTTTGTGCACGCGCAAGAGCGTGGCTGGCAAATGGAGTTCAACCGCCGCCTGATGCGCGGTGAGCTGTCTGAAATCCTGGGCGCCGCCACGCTGGGCACCGATAAACTCATGCGCACCCTGGGCATCATGCTGGCTGCCAAAGCCCAACTGGCAGGGCTGTCGCCTGCCACGCGCCAGGCCCTGCAGGCTTACAGCGAAGGCGTCAATGCAGCGCACGCCAGCGGCGCGGCCGGGCGTTCCCCCGAATTTTTGCTGCTGGGCACGAAGGCAGGCGGGCAGGGCGGGCAAGACACCAAAGCCTGGACGCCCGAAGACAGCGTGGGCTGGTCCCTGATGATGGCGCTCGACCTGGGCGGCAACTGGGGCACCGAAGCCGCCCGCTTTTCACTGGCGCAGGTGCTCAGCACCGAGCAGCTCTGGCAACTCATGCCGCCCTACAAGGGCGAACAGCCTGCCACCCGCGTGGACCTGGCCGCGCTGTACCGAGAGTTGGGCGCTTATGCATCCAGCACGGCGCCACAAGCGGTTGCAAAGCCAGAGCAGACGGCCCTGGCCGCGTGGTCCAACGACTGGGTTCAGGGCGTGGGCACGCTCGACGGCAAAGGCAGCAACAACTGGGTGGTGCCGGGCAGCCGCACCACCAGCGGCAAACCGCTGCTGGCCAATGACCCGCACCTGGCCCTGAGCAACCCGGCCATCTGGTACTTTGCCCACCTTCAGGCCCCGGCGCAGGGCGAGCTGCCCGCCCTGGACGTGATCGGTGCCACCTTGCCCGGCATGCCCTTTGTGGTGCTGGGCCGCACCGCAGGTGTGGCCTGGGGCTTCACCAACACTGCGCCTGATGTGCAGGACCTGTACCTGGAGCAGATCCGCCCCGGACAGGGCCAGCGCTACCGCACCCCAGACGGCTGGGCCGACTTTGCCGTGCGACAGGAAGTCATCCGCGTCAAAGGTCAGGGCGATGTGCTGCTGCAGGTGCGCAGCACGCGGCACGGTCCGGTCATCAGCGACATCCAGCCTTTTTACGACGGCTTGCTCGACAAGTCCCGTTATGCGATGGCGCTGCGCTGGTCCGCGCTGGACGCCGACAACCGCACCATGGACGCGGGCATCCTGGCCAACCAGGCGCAAACCGTGGCCCAGCTGCAAGCGGCTTACGCGCAACACCACTCGCCCATGCAAAGCGTGGTCATGGCCGACACGCAGGGGCAGGTGGCTTTCAAGGCGATTGGCCGCGCGCCCTTGCGTGGTGCTGCCAACGACCTGATGGGCGTGGCACCTGCGCCGGGCTGGCTGGCTGCCTACGACTGGACGGGTTGGTTGCCCTACGAGAAGACGCCCGAGCTCACACATGCACAGATCGAGGCACACGGCTGGCACGCCAGCGCCAACCAGCGCATCACCCCCGACGGCTACCCGCACTTTTTGACCAGCGACTGGGTCTCGCCTGAGCGCTTTGACCGCATCGCGCAGCTGCTCACCGGTCCCGACAAACTGGACGCCGCAGCCATGGGCCGCATCCAGCACGATGTGCTGTCGCTGGGCGCGCAGGCCATCTTGCCGCATGCCCTGAAAGCGCAATCCAGGCACCCGTTGGCGGCCCAGGCCCGGCAGTTGCTGCAAAGTTTTGATGGCCGCATGCAGCGCGAAAGCGCTGCAGCGGCCATCCTCAACGTTTGGGCGCATGAGTTGACCCGGGGCCTGATCGAGCCGCGCATTGGCGCCGCCCGTTTTGAAACGCTCTACGGCAAGCGGCACTTCCGGGCTGGCATAGAGGGCATGCTGAGCCGACAGGACGCGTTCTGGTGCGGCGAAAGCGCCTGTCAGAAGTCCATCGACCAGGCCATGGACCGCGCGTTGAACCGTCTGAGTGTCAGTTTGGGGGCCCAGCCTTCAAAATGGCGTTGGGGCGATCTGCACCCGGCCATCAGCACGCACCGGCCTTTCGGCGCAGTCCCAGTGCTGAACCGCGTGTTTGAGGGACGTGTGCCCAGTGCGGGGGACCTGTTCACGGTCAATGTGGGTCAGTACTGGGCCAACGACAAAACCACGCCGTTTGCCAACCGCCACGCCGCATCCTTGCGCGCAGTCTATGACCTGGCCGACTTGGAGCAGTCTCTGTTCATTTACCAGACCGGGCAGTCCGGCCACGTTTTTGACGGACGCAACCGTGACATGGCCGATGCTTGGGCGGGCAGCGCTTACCGGCGCTTGCAGCGTCAACCGGCAATCCTGCGCCACACCCTGGTGCTGGAGCCTTGATGCTGGAGGAGGCACTGAATCTGAGCGAGCAGGCCAGATGCAGTCGCTGCATGGCTGGCTGTTTCGATGGCCCCATGCTTAACTTAACATAATATACATCGTATGAAGTTATTAATACGCTGGCCGAAGTCTATTTGTGTTGCCTGGCCCGATCAACGCGCCAGGACCTGCTGGATCAGAAGCACCGAATCTTCGCGGCCGGCTCTGCGGGCAAAGTCCAGCGCACTCAGGCCTTGGTCGTTCCGTGGATACGCCTCGGCGCCAGATTCAAGCATCAGCTTGACCACAGCACTGTTGCCATACATGGCCGCCATCATCAAGGGCGTGGTGCCATTGGGTGATTCGGCGTTCACTTCGGCGCCAGCCCCCAACAAGAACGCGCTCATGCGCAAATGACCGCCCGTGGCGGCGTAATGCAGCGGTGTCCAGCCTGCTTTGTTGACGGCGGCACCTCGGGCAACCAGGTCAAGCGCCAAAGCATCTTGACCACGCAATGCGGCCAGCATCAACGCTGTTTCTTCGCGGTAGTTGCGCGCATTGACTTGGATCTGGGAGCTTTGCAGCAAGGCCTGTGCCGCCTTGAAGGACTGGTCCTGCAGCGCTTTGAGCAAAGCGGGTGTGCCATCAGGATGTACGGTATTGGGATCAAAACCACGCACCAGCAGAGCGGAAATGGTCTGAGGCTGGTCCAAGGCAATGGCCTTGAAAAAATCTTCGTAAGAGCCGGCCTGTGCAGCACCCAAAAACACCAAAAACACTGTAGAGGCAGTGTGTTGCAGAATTTTATTCAAGTACTTCATGTGAATTCTAAGACTCAGAAATAAATCAATTGAATCAATAAGATAGGGCACCAATCAAAAGCAAATTCTCAAACCTCAGTCGGAGACGTTCTGGCGAAAAGCCGATGGAAATTGGCCGTGGTTTGCTGGGCAATGGTTTCACAGCTGCAAGCGCGCAACTCGGCCAGTTGCCTGGCCACAAAAGGCACATAAGACGGGTTGTTGGTCTTGCCCCGGTAAGGCACTGGTGCCAGATAAGGGCTGTCGGTTTCAATCAGAAAGCGGTCTTCGGGCACGAATTTGGCTACTTCGCGCAGCTCAGCCGCACTTTTGAAGGTCAGGATGCCGGAAAAAGAGATGTAAAAGCCCAGGTCCAGCGCCTGGCGGGCAACCGCCATGGACTCGGTGAAGCAGTGAAACACCCCGCCAGCGGCCCCCGCCCCGCCCTGCTCGCCTTCTTCTTTGAGGATGGCGATGGTGTCGTCCGAAGCCGAACGCGTATGGATCACCATGGGCAATTGCACCTGGCGCGCGGCCCGAATGTGGGTACGAAAACGTTCGCGCTGCCACGCCAGGTCGGCCACGGTGCGACCACCCTTGCGCTCCTCCATCTGGTAGTAATCCAGCCCGGTCTCGCCAATCGCAATGACTTTGGGCAGGGCGGCCGCGTCCACCAAGTCCTGCAGGCTGGGTTCACGCACGCCTTCGTTGTCCGGGTGTACGCCCACGGTCGCCCACAGGTGCGGGTATTGGGCAGCGAGACCTTGCACGGCCGGAAATTCTTCCAGTGTGGTGCTGATCACCACCGCCTGGTGAACTTGTGCGGCCTGCATGGCGCTCAGGATCTCGGGCAACTGGGCGTGCAGCTCGGGAAAATTCAGGTGGCAGTGCGAATCGATGTACATACAAAAATGGGTTTAGCCACAGCCTTCAGACCCGCGACAACAGGGCTTGCTGGGCGTCGTTGGCCAGAGCTTCGAGCATGAGCCCGGCATTGAAGGGGTGTTCGGCGGTGCGGGCCGACTGCATCAGGCGCTTGAACCAGTCGGTCAGTGTGGCAAGCGATGCGGTGGTGGTGGGCAATTGGCTGCCCATGAAAAAACGAGGCTCGGCGCCGCTGGCGCGCAGCACCAAATCGTGGCAAAGCTTTTGCAGCGCGTCGATGGCCTGCGCGGGTGACAAATCCGACAAATGCGAAGCACCGCCCTGCAGCATGGCTTTGGGCAAAGCGGCCCACCAGGCGGGCGTGAGACCTGCGCTGTTTTGGCGCAGCACGTTTTCAGGGCGGCCACCGGCACTGCGCAGCAAGGCTTCGGCCACGGGGGCTTGCACGCCCTGCCCGGCCAGCCAGTCCATGGCCTGCTCGGCCTGGGGCCAGACCATGGTGTGCGTCTGGCAGCGGCTGCGGATGGTGGGCAGCAGCTGGTGCGACGCTTCGGTGGCCAGCACAAAACGCACATCGCCCGGCGGCTCTTCCAGTGTCTTGAGCAGGGCATTGGCGGTAACGGCGTTCATGCGCTCGGCCGGGAAGACCAGCACGGCTTTGCCTCGCCCACGCGCGTCGGTGCGCTGGGCAAACTCGACCAGATCGCGCATGGCCTCGACCCGAATTTCCTTGCTGGGCTTGCGCTTTTTGTCGTCGATGTCGGTCTGGGCTTTTTCAGACAGGGGCCAACCCAGTTCCAGCATCTGCGTTTCGGGCATCAACACCGCCAGGTCGGCATGGGTGCGCACCGCAATCGCATGGCAGCTGGGGCATTGCCCGCACGCACCATGTGCGCTGGGCTGCTCGCACAGCCAGGCCGAGGCCAAAGCCAGCGCCAGTTCGTACTGGCCCAGGCCCGACGGCCCCTGCAGGAGCCAGGCGTGGCCGCGCTGGGCCAGCAGGCTTTGGGTTTGGTGGGCGATCCAGGGTGCCGTCATGCCTTGTCCAGCCAGTCGTTCATCCGGCGGGCCACGTCCAAAGCCACGGCTTCGCGCGTTTGTGCCGCGTCAATGCGGGCAAAGCGCTGTGGCATTTCAGAAGCGCGGCGGGCGTAGCCTGCACGCACAGCGGCAAAAAAGTCGGCCGGTTGCGACTCGAACTTGTCGGGCACGCGGGCCGAGGCCAGGCGCTCGGCGGCAATCGCAGGGTCCAGGTCAAACCAGACGGTCAGGTCGGGTTGGCGCAAGCCGCCTTGCGGCAGGCCTTGCACGATGGCTTCCAGCCGGGCCAGCACAGCCCAGTCAAAACCGCGCCCCCCGCCCTGGTAGGCAAAAGTCGCATCGGTGAAGCGGTCACACAGCACCACATCGCCACGCGCCAGCGCAGGCTCGATGACCTGCACCAGGTGTTCTCGACGGGCGGCAAACATCAACAGCGCCTCTGTCAGCGCGTCCATCGCTTCGTGCAGCACCAACTCACGCAGCTTTTCAGACAAAGACGTGCCGCCTGGCTCGCGGGTCAGCACCACCGACCTGCCCGCCTGGCGAAAGCGTGCCGCCACCGACTCGATGTGGGTGGACTTGCCGGCACCGTCGATGCCCTCGAAGCTGATGAAAAGACCGCGTGTCATGGGGGTTTCGATTGTCGTCGATCTGGCTCACTGCCCTCGCTGGTAGCGGTTAACCGCCCGGTTGTGCTCGTCCAGGTTGGCGCTGAACTGGCTGCTGCCGTCGCCCCGTGCCACAAAGTACAGGGCCTGGCTGCTGGCGGGTTGCACCGCCGCCATCAGGGCGGCTTTGCCGGGCATGGCGATCGGGGTGGGCGGCAGCCCGGCGCGGGTGTACGTGTTCCAGGGCGTGTCGGCACGCAGGTGGCCGCGCTTGAGGTTGCCGTCAAAGGCCTCGCCCAGGCCGTAAATCACGGTCGGGTCGGTTTGCAGCAGCATGCCGATGCGCAGCCGGTTGTGGAAAACGCTGGCGATCATGGCCCGATCCGCGCCTTTGCCGGTTTCCTTTTCAACGATGCTGGCCAGCGTCAGCGCGTCTTCAGGGGACTTGAGTGCCACGCCAGGCGCGCGCGCTGCCCAGGCCTTGGCCAGTTGCTTGTCCATGGCTTTGAGCGCCCGGGCCAGCACCTTCAGGTCGCTGCTGTTCTTGGCGTAGCTGTAAGTGTCGGGGTAGAAGCGGCCCTCCGGCGCCACGCCAGGGCGACCCAGACGGGCCATCAGGGCCTCGTCGCTCAGCCCCAGGCTGTCGGGCTTCAGCAGTTCGGCCTTGGCCAGCGCCTGACGCACCTGGCGCCAGTTCCAGCCTTCGACCAGGGTCACGGTGCGCAGGCTTTCTTCGCCTCGCACCAGCATGGCCAACAGGCGGCGCGGGCTGGTGCCTGGGGCGATTTCGAAGCTGCCCGCCCGCATCTGTCGGCTTTGGCCGGACAGGCGAAACCAGGCGTACAGGGCCGTGGCCGAGGTCTGCGCCCCCGCATCCACCACCGCTTGCGCGACCGCCTTGGGCGAGGTGCCGGGCTCAATCGACAGGTCCAGCGTGGGCTGGCCAGCGCCGGTGTCCATCGGCTGGTGCACCCACCACAGCGCCCCCAGACTGCACAGCAGGGCCAGGGCCAATACAGCGGTCAGTGTTTTCATGAGGCCTTTGAGCACGGCCAAACCCTTAAAAATGTCATGTTCACAGAGCGGGGATGATAATTCAGCACTTGTTTTGCCCCTGCCGATCGCCATGTCTTTGCCCAGCCACGCCGTCCCCGCCGAACGCCTGCAGTCACTCCAGGGCGTCTGCGCCCTGCCCTTTCTGGGCGTCATCCAGGCGCAGGGCGAAGAAGCCGCCAACTTTTTGCACAACCAGCTGACCAACGATGTGCTGCTCTTGCCCCAGGGTCAGGCCCGGTTGGCGGCGTTTTGCAATGCCAAAGGGCGCATGCAAGCGAGCATGCTGGTTCTCAAAACCGCGCCTGACACGGTGCTGCTGGTCATGCCACTGGAACTGCTGGCCCAAACGCTCAAGCGCCTGACGATGTTTGTGCTGCGCGCCAAAGTCAAACTGAGCGACGCCACGGCGCAGTGGCAATTGCGCGGCCTGCTGGGCGACAGTGCCCGTAGCGCCGTGGGCGATGCTGCCCCCTGGCAGACCACGGCCATGGGCGGTGGCCATGCCGTGGCCCTGTACCCTGCTGTGGCAGGCGATGCAGTTCTTGACCGCGCCTGCTGGATCGCCCCAGTGGGCGAGGCCGCACCCGAAGGCCCGGCCTTGGCGCCCGAAGTCTGGTCATGGGCCAGCGTGCTCAGCGGCGTGCCTTTTGTCACGCAGCCGGTGTTCGAGGCCTTTGTGCCGCAAATGCTCAATTACGAATCGGTGGGTGGTGTGAACTTCAAGAAAGGCTGCTACCCCGGCCAGGAAGTGGTGGCCCGCAGCCAGTTCAGGGGCACCCTCAAGCGCCGCATGGCCCGCGTGTTCAGCCCGGTGGCTTTGTCCGCCGGGCAAGACGTGTTCACACAGGCAGACCCGGAGCAGCCTTGCGCCACCGTGGTGCACTGCGCCGCACGGCCAGATGGCGCAGGTTTTGACGCCCTGGTCAGCGGCACGCTGGAGAGCATGTCCAGCGGCTGGCATGCCGGCAGCGCGCAAGGTGAAAAGCTTGAACTGCTGCCCCTGCCCTACGCCCTGCTCGAAGACATTTGAGGTTCAGAGCGAGCGCACCATCTCGATGTGCGCAATGCCCGCTTCCTCGAATATGGCGCCGTGCGGTGCAAAGCCCGAGCGTTTGTAAAAGCCCTCGGCACTGCATTGGGCGTGCAGCAGCACCTGCGCATCGCCCCTGTCTTTGGCGGCATCCATCAAAGCGTGCAGCACGCGGCGCCCCAGGTCGCTGCCGCGCATCTGTTTTTTGACGGCCATGCGGCCAATCCGGGCGATGCCGGGCGCGTGCTGCAGCAGACGCCCGGTGGCCAGCGCCATGCCCATGCGGTTGACGGCCACGCAGTGCAACGCGGTGTGGTCGTCCTCGTCCCACTCCATCTCGGCAGGCACTTTTTGTTCATGAACAAACACCTCGGTGCGCAGCGGGCTGGCCAGTTTTTGCAGGTCTTTCCAGCTGCCCAGGTGCAGCTGGACCATGTCTTCGCCCCGCTCGAAGGCTTCGAGCATGTCGCGCAGCGCCTGTGGCACAGCTTGTGACTTTTTGGCCACCGGGTCGGCGTACACGTAAACCAGTTCGCTGGTGATCAGCAGCTCTTCACCCCGAAAGATCGCGCCCACAAAGGTCATGGACGAGTTGCCCACACGCTCGCAGCGCATGCACACCTCCAGAAAATCGTCCATCTCGGCGCTGGCGTGGTATTCGACGCTGGCCTTTTTGACATAGAGGTCACCCCCCAGCTGGTGCATGGTGGCGGCATAAGGCATGGCCAGGCTGCGCCAGTAATCGGTCACGGCGGTGTCAAAGTACATGAGGTAATGGCCATTGAAGACAATTTGCTGCATGTCCACCTCAACCCAGCGCACACGCAGTCGGTGAGAAAAACGGAAGTCCTGGCGTTTCATGGGTTCAACTTTCAAAAGCGTGTTTCAGAGCCCTACCGGCATCGGCGTGCAGGGTCAGGGCGTCAGGCAAGGCGCGGGCCATGGTGGCAAAGCCGTGCACCATGCCGCGGTAAATCTCCAGATCGACCGGCACACCGGCCATGCGCAGTGCATCCGCGTAGCGCATGCCGCCGTCAACCAGCGGGTCGCATTCGGCCAGGCCGATCCAGGCCGGGGCCACACCGCTGTGGTCATCCGCGTTGAGCGGCGCAAACCGCCAGTCGTCGCGGTCCGCCTCGTCGATGTAGTGGTTGAAGAACCATTCGATGGTGGGCACGTCCAGCAAAAAGCCCTGGCCGTAGGCCTGGTGCGAGGGCAGATCGCAACGGCCGCTGCAGCCGGGGTAAAGCAAGAGCTGCAAGGCCAGCGGCAGGCCAGCGTCGCGGGCCATCAGGGCGCAGACGGCCGACAAAGTGCCTCCAGCGCTGTCACCGCCAACGGCCAAGCGCGAGGTGTCCAGTCCCAGCGAACTGCCCTGCCCGGCCAGCCAGTTCAGCGCATCCCAGGCATCGTGCAGTGCGGTCGGAAAGCGGTGTTCGGGCGCCAGCCGGTAGTCCAGCGAGACCACGGCGCAATGGCCCTGGCGGCTGAGCTGGCGGCAAAGCACATCGTGCGTGCCCAGGCTGCCCACGGTGAAGCCGCCACCGTGCAGGTACAGCAGCACCGGCAAGGGGCTGTCGCTGTGTGGGGCGTACAGGCGCGCGGCGCAGCGGTGGCCGTCCCGCACAGGGATGTCGATGTCCTGCACCCGGTCCACCTTGGGCGCAGGTTGCAAGTCCAGGATGGGGCCGCCAATGTTGTAGAACTCGCGGGCCTGTGCGGGCGTCAGGGCCTCCATGGGCGGGCGGCCGGCGCGCTGGATGCGCTCGATCAGCAGCCGTGCCGCCGGGGCCAGGCGCGAATGCGGGTTGATGTGGTGGGAACTCATGGGTTTATCGCCAAGGTGACCTGCCTGCCCCACGGTGTGCCGGGCGAGCGTTCACAATGGCTGGCATCGTACAACGCGCAGGCCCTGCGTCCCGTCCAGCCTGTCACCCACCGGAGACCCGTCCCATGTCTGTCATCAACTACATCACCCAGATCCAGATCGACTTTGGTGCCCTGCAACTGCTCAAGGCCGAATGCGAGCGCGTGGGCATCCGCCACCCGCTGATCGTGACCGATGCGGGCGTGAAAGCCGTGGGCATTCTGGACAAGGCGCTGGCCGCCTTGCCAGGTGTCCAGGTCAGCGTCTTCGACCAGACCCCCTCCAACCCGACCGAAGCCGCCGTGCGCGCTGCCAGCGCCGTTTACAAGCAAAACGGCTGCGACGGCCTGATCGCGCTGGGGGGTGGCAGCAGCATCGACTGCGCCAAGGGCGTGGCCATTGCCGCCACGCACGAGGGGCCTTTGAAGACCTACGCCACCATAGAAGGCGGCTCGCTCAAGATCACCGACCGCGTGGCGCCCTTGATCGCCGTGCCGACCACCGCCGGCACCGGCAGCGAAGTGGCACGCGGCGCCATCCTCATCGTCGACGATGGCCGCAAGCTGGGCTTTCACAGCTGGTTCATCGTGCCCAAAACCGCCATCTGCGACCCCGAACTCACGCTGGGCCTGCCGCCTGTGCTCACAGCCGCCACCGGCATGGACGCCATTGCGCACTGCATGGAAACCTTCATGGCCGCACCGTTTAACCCGCCCGCCGACGGCATTGCCCTGGACGGCCTGGCACGGGGATGGGCGCACATCGAGCGCGCCACGACAAATGGCCAGGACCGTGACGCCCGCCTGAACATGATGAGCGCCAGCATGCAAGGCGCCATGGCCTTCCAGAAAGGCCTGGGCTGTGTGCACAGCCTGAGCCACAGCCTGGGTGGCGTGAACCCGCGCCTGCACCACGGCACCCTGAACGCCATGTTCCTGCCCGCCGTGGTCAACTTCAACGCCGCAGCCGAATCGGTGCAAAAAGAAAACCGCCTCCACCGCATGGCCCAGGCCATGGGCCTGAAAAGCGGCAGCGACATCCCCGAAGCCATCCACGACATGAACGCCCGCCTGGGCCTGCCCACCGGCCTGGCCGCCATGGGCGTGACCGAGGGTCTGTTTGATCAGGTGATCACCGGGGCGCTGGCCGACCATTGCCACAAGACCAACCCGCGCTTGGCCAGTGCCGAGGAATACCGCGAGATGCTCACGGTCAGTCTTTGAGTCCAAGGCCGAGTTGACGTATAGGCAGTAGCCAACCAAACTGGTGATCTTGATAGTCGTTTGGAGGCCCACCATGCACACCTGGTCTGTACAAGACGCCAAAGCCCGGTTTAGCGAACTCCTGGATGCCTGCCTCTCAGAGGGAGCACAAATGATCACCTGCCGTGGCACCGAGACGGCGGTCTTGGTGCCCGTGCAGGAATGGCGGCGCATGCAATCCAATGCACGCTCCTGCCTGAAGCAATTGCTGCTATCAGATGAAGCACGCAGCGAGCTTGAACTGCTACCGCGCAGCGAAACACGCTGTCGCCCCGCTCAGCCACTGGCATGAATGCAGAGGCCTTTCGGGACTGGGCCAGGCTTATGCACCGCAAATCAGGCACCCTGTACGAAGACGCGATGATCACTGCCACCGCCTTGAGCCACGGGCTGACAGTGGCCACCCGCAACGTGGCCGATTTTCTGGCGCTGGGCATGGTGGTGTTCAACCCTTTCAAAGCCTCGAAAGATTGAGACTTGGCGTTGCAGCGCAGTTAAAGGGACTTGGCAGAAACAATGACCAAGGCCAGCCCGGCGACAAGAGAGCCGGCAACGCCCAGCATATTGCCCGCGTACACAAAACGTCCCCAGCCAGATTCGCTGGAATCCAGGCCACGCTGCCCAGAAATGGCGGCCAAGGGTGTGGAAACCGCGAAGCCATACGCCGATGCGATCAGCGCACCGGCCAATACCCAGAGCCAGAACTCGTTGACTGGAAAGATGGGCAGCAAGGCCGCGACAGAGAACATCAAAACAGCGCCAAGCGGCAAACTCAAATGGGCCACACGCCAGGAATGCACGGTTTGCGCCGGGGCGCCGCGCTTGATGGCTTTTGCGTAGGGAGCGCCCAGCAGTAGCCCCCACAGCAGAAGCAGCGAAGCATGAAACACGAGGTGGTTTTGTGCAGCGGACATGTATCAGACTTTCGAAATCAGTTGCAGGCCTTTGAACATCCGTCGTGCATCGTCCAGGCCCAGCTGGTAGGCCTCGTTCACTGTGGTCTGTGGACGGCAGTCCCAGGTGGACACCGGAACTTTCTGGCTGGGTTGCCAGTAGTTGCGCCCAGCCCAGCTGAACAATCTTGGCAGCTTCGGGTAGTGGCGGGTCAGCAGCACCAAGGTGTGGCGCTCTTCATTTTGCGTTTGCTGGGGAATGGGCGCGTTGTCGGTGTATCCCCCATCCAATGCCCAGGAACCAGCCACTTTGTGAGGTGACATGAAAGGTGGCGCGGCTGCGGCAGCCCTCAGAAGCCGTTGCATATCCTGCAATTGCTCGCACTGCCCGATGTTGAAAAACGCTTGTCTGAGTCCAAAAAACTGTGGCAGGCGAGGATGGATGTTGTGGCTGATTTTTTTGTCCACCATATAGGCCAGGGTTCCGGCAGCCACACTCCCCGCCAAACCCAGCCATCGAGACGGCTGGGTGACGGCCACCCACAATTGGGAACGCGCATGCCGCAGTTGGGTCAGACAGGTTTCGTTGACAAAGGCCTCAATCCAGGCGGGGTAAATGTGCTGGTGAGCGAATTGCAGCCAACGCCCATCGTCTGTTTTCCATCGAAAAAGTCTGTTGTTGGCTGCATAAAGTGAAAGGCAGGCCTGCATTGCGCTGCGCGGCCCCGTGGTCAGGCAAGACGCGGCCACTGCGGCACCGGCGCTGGTGCCAATCAGTGTGGAGGGCAAGGCCCAACCTTGTGCCAGACCGTGTTCCAGCACCCCGCCTTGCCACAAGCAACGGTTGCCGCCTCCGGCAAAGACCAGAGTCTGAATGGTGGACAGGTCAAGCTGGCGCAGAGCATGCAAACGGTTCATCTGAGAGTAAGTAATCACAAAAGCCTCGTTTATAGCCCATGCTGAATTGACGGATGGGCTGGAACTCATCCGATTGGCCGTCTAAATAGCCACTTGGAGGCAAGCCTTGCGCACCTGGCCAGGACAAGACGCCAAAGCGCGGTTCAGAGAATTTCTGGATGCCTGCCTCTCGGAGGCGACAAAAATGGTGACACGCCATCGCTCTGCCCAGCCACTGGCATGAAGGTGGCTTGCCATCTGAACATCAATGGGGTGTCCGGGCTGCAGGCCGGGTTTTGGCAGTTTTGGGCAAAGCCTCTTCCTTGGCCTTTTTGAGCAGGTGCGCCCGCAAAGCCGCCTGCCAGCCCCGCTCGGCCCATTCGCAGGCCAGCTCGGGCTCGTCGAGCATGGCGTCCGGCGCGCGGTGATACGACAGCGACACCCGCCGCCCCTTGGCCTCGTAGACAAAGGGCGACAGCCCGGCAGCCTCGAACGCGCCCCGGCTTTCGTCATCGACCTTGAGGAACAGTTGTCCGTCCGCGATCAGCGCAAACATCACCCCCGCGTGGTAAACGCCATGGCCGCCGAACATGCGCCGGGCTGTGACGGGCCGCCAGGGGCGCAGGGTGTCGAGGATGAAGTCGGCAAAGGCGGAGGGATGGGTTTTCATCGCATCACAAGGGCCGAAGTCGGGCCAGATCGGGCCGCTCCACCCACGCCCCAAATTCATCGGCCAGCTGCTGCGCCGCGCTGGCGGCGGCGCTCCAGACCTTCACCCGCGCTGCCAGGTCCTGGCCGTAGGTCATGAAATCCTTGCGGTCAGGCAGCTTGGCATTGGGCAGGGTTTTGACCCACTCGGGGTTGGGCGCCAGCACCACGGTGTGGTCCAGAAAACGCGTGGGGCCGTGCCGCCACTTGAAGGCCTTGTCCAGCCAGCCGGGCACCACCTGTCGCTGGAAATGCGGGTACAGCACGATGCGCCCTTCGGGGCGGTCGGCGGGGGTTTGCCAGTCCAGGTGCAGGTGGTAGTCGGTGATGCCGCCGTCCCAATAGGCCCCGGGCGCGGCGCCAGCAATGTCGTGCACGGCCTGCAGCGCAAACGGTATCGAACAGCTGGCCTGCACCGCCGGCATGAAGTTGCTTTCGTTCAAAGGGTGCTGGCGGGTGCGGAAGTCCTGCGTGCCAAAGGGCAGCGGGCCCTGGGTGGAAAACACCACCCTCTCCAGCCAGGCACCCAGCGCCGGTCGGGCCACGGCGTTGCTCAGATAAGCCCCCGCATAAGCGAGCGGCGTGAGCAGCGGGTGTTCGCGGCCCAGCACATGACGCCCATGCGAGGTCAGCACATGCAAGCGGTAGCGCGGGTGCTTCAGCACCTCGGCAATGCGCCCCCCGTAAAACGATTGCAGGCTGTTGCCAAACGCACGGCTGACCTGCTGCGCCGTCACGCGCTTGTGGCCGGGCAGCAGTTCGTAGTGCTGGTGGATGTAGTCGTGCTCCAGCCGCTCGAACGCGGCCACAGGATCGTTGAGGCAGGCCGTGGCCATGCGCCAGGCGCCAATGGACGCCCCCACCAGGTGCACCGGCTGGCTGGACTGTGGCAGCCAGTGGCCAAAAATGAAGCGGTCCAGTGGCCCAAGAATCAAGCCTTTGGGCCCGCCGGCCGCACCGGGAATGACCCCCACATGGTCGGGCCGCAGGCCATGCTCGCGGATGTGGGCCAGGGCCTTGGGGCCGGCGTGGATGTGCAGGGCCTTCATGGTTTGTTGGGGCGAGGTCTCAGTCTGTGCCCAATTCCGAGAGCATTGACTGCGTGGTGTTCAGCAGTGAAGGCAAGGAGAACTGGATGACCGACCAAACAGTTTCCGCATTGACCTTGGCGTAGCCATGGATCAATTGATTTCGGAAAGCCACCACCTGGGCCAGGTGGGGAATTTTTGCAGACAGTGTGGGATCGAATCTGGAGAGCTGGTTGAGGGCTTCACCAATGATTTCAAACTTGCGCTCGACCGCAGCCTGGACCAGAGCGTTTTGCAAGTAGCTCAGTGCCTCCATGCCCTCGGTAAAGCTCTGGATGGACTGCGCTGCGTCCACCACATCCCAGAGGTACGCCCTGGGATCACGCTGCATACACGGTCTCTTTGTGCGCGTTGATGGAGGCCAGGACAAACGGGTTTTTGATCGACCCTGTTTCCACCAAATCCACCCCTCGTCCCAATTGCGCTTCCAGTGCTTGCTTGGCAGCAAAAAAATCGTTCAAGCCAGGCTGCGCATCGGGGGCAAACTCGATCAGAAAATCTGCATCGCTGCGCTCCGGATTGAAGTCACTCGCCCGCGCGGCCGAGCCAAATACTTCCAGGCGCTTGATGTGAAAGCGCTGACAAATGCTGGAAATAGCCGGCAGGTGTTGGGCAATGGCGGAGTGCATGGGCAAATTCTAGAAGATTAGTCCGCAGCGCCGCGCTTCAGCGCTTGATGCCCTGCAGCCTGGCAAACGCCGAGGCCATGGCGCCTTGCGGGGCCGGGTCGTGGTGGCGCTGGGGCGCACGTTGTCCGCGCCCTGCCCCTTCAAACCGGTTGTCGCGCGGGCCGTCCCGGCGCGCAGGTGCGGCGTCCATCTTCATGCTCAGGCTGATGCGTTTGCGGGGGATATCGACTTCGAGCACCTTGACCTTGACGATGTCGCCGGTCTTGACCACCTCGCGGGCGTCGTTCACAAACTTGTTGGCCAGCTGGCTCACATGCACCAGCCCGTCCTGGTGGACGCCCAGGTCCACAAAGGCGCCGAACTGGGCCACGTTGGACACCGTGCCCTCCAGCACCATGCCCTCTTTCAGGTCCTTGATGTCTTCCACGCCCTCGTTGAAGCGCGCCACCTGGAAGTCGGGGCGGGGGTCACGGCCGGGCTTTTCCAGCTCGCCCAGGATGTCCTTGATCGTGATCGCGCCGAACTTGTCGTTGGCAAACTGCTCGGCTTGGAGGGCCTTGAGCACTTCGCCGCGGCCCATCACCTCCTGAATCGGCTTGGCCGTCTTGAGCAGGATCTGCTCCACCACCGGGTAGGTTTCGGGGTGCACGCCGGTCATGTCCAGCGGGTTGTCGCCGCCACGGATGCGCAAAAAGCCCGCGCTCTGCTCGAAAGTCTTGGCGCCCAGGCCGGTGACCTTGAGCAGGTCCTGGCGGCTCCTGAAAGCACCGTTGCCCTCGCGCCAGCGCACCAGCGCCTTGGCCACCGAGCCCGACAGACCCGACACGCGCGACAGCAGCGGCACGCTGGCGGTGTTCAGGTCCACGCCCACCGAGTTCACACAGTCTTCCACCACGGCGTCGAGCTGGCGGGCCAGTTCGCTTTGGTTGACGTCGTGCTGGTACTGGCCCACGCCGATGCTCTTGGGGTCGATCTTGACCAGCTCGGCCAGTGGGTCCTGCAGGCGCCGGGCAATCGATGCGGCGCCGCGCAGACTCACGTCCACATCGGGCATTTCCTGGCTGGCGTATTCGCTGGCGGAGTACACCGAAGCGCCCGCCTCGCTCACCACCACCTTGGTGATGGCGTGCTCGGGGTGCAGCTTGGCCAGCTGCTTGATCAGGTCAGCGGCCAGCTTGTCGGTTTCCCGGCTGGCGGTGCCGTTGCCAATGGCGATCAGGTCAACGCTGTGCTTTTCGCAGAGCTTGGCCAGGGTGAAGAGCGAGCCGTCCCAGTCGCGGCGCGGTTCGTGCGGGAACACGGTGGCCGTGTCGACCAGTTTGCCGGTGTGGTCCACCACGGCCACCTTCACGCCGGTGCGGATGCCCGGGTCCAGGCCCATGACGGCCTTGGGGCCGGCGGGCGCGGCCAGCAGCAGGTCGCGCAGGTTGTCGCCAAACACCTTGATGGCCACCTTTTCGGCCTCTTCGCGCAGGCGGGCAAACAGGTCACGCTCGGTGGACAAAGACAGCTTGACGCGCCAGGTCCAGGCCACGCATTTGCGGATCAGGTCGTCGCCCGGGCGGGCGCTGTGGCTCCAGCCCAGGTGCAAGGCAATGCGGCCTTCGGCCACACTGGGTTTGCCCGGCTCAGGCTCCACTGGCAACACCAGCTTGGCGTCCAGAATCTCCAGCGCCCGGCCCCGGAACACGGCCAGCGCGCGGTGGCTGGGCACGCGGCCAATCGGTTCGTCGTAGTCAAAGTAGTCGCGGAACTTGGCCACGTCGGGGTTGTTCTCGTCCTTGCCGTCGGCTATTTTTGACCGCAAAAGCCCCTCGCTCCACAGCCATTCGCGCAGCGCTTGCACCAGCGCGGCGTCTTCGGCCCAGCGCTCGCTCAGCAGGTCGCGCACGCCGTCCAGAACGGCGGGCACCGTCGAAAAGTCCGCCCCCTCGATCTTGCCAGCGGGCACCAGAAAAGCTTCGGCCTCCAGGGCGGGGGTCAGGGTCGGGTCGGCAAAGAGTTTGTCGGCCAGTGGCTCCAGCCCGGCTTCGCGGGCGATCATGCCCTTGGTGCGGCGCTTGGGCTTGTAGGGCAGGTACAGGTCTTCGAGTTCCTGCTTGGTGGGCGCGGCTTGCAGCGCGGCCAGCAGCTCGGGCGTCATCTTGCCCTGCTCGGTGATGCTTTTGACAACGGCCTCGCGGCGCTCTTCGAGCTCGCGCAGGTAGCCCAGGCGGTACTCCAGCTCGCGCAGCTGCACATCGTCCAGCCCGCCGGTCACCTCCTTGCGGTAGCGGGCAATGAAGGGCACGGTGGCTCCGCCATCGAGCAGTTCAACGGCGGATTTGACCTGGTCGGGACGGATCTGGATTTCGACAGCCAGTTGCGCAAGGATGGGAGCCTGGTTCAGGTTCATTTCAGAGGGAAAAGACAGCAAAGCGGGCGAGTTTGCCACAAGAAAAAACGGGGGCCGAAGCCCCCGTGGTCACCTTCACAGCGCGCAGGCTCACCCGCGCAGTGCCTGGCGCAGCTGCTCCCCCACTTCGGGGCGTGCGGCAAAGGGGTTGGGCGGGTTCTGGCCCATCACGATGGCTTCCATGCGTTGCTGCACATTGCCCAGCGCGTGCGGGTGGCTGTAGATGTAGAACTGACCGGCCTGCACCGCGTCAAACACCTTTTGCGCCACATCGGCCGCCGACACCTTGCCACTGCCCACGGCCTTGTCGGTCATGGCCTGACCGATCAGCTGGCTCTTGGTGGGCTTTTCATCGGCCATGGCGGCCGGGCGGTTGCGCTCGCTGCTGTTGATGCCGGTGGGGACGAAATACGGGCACAGCACGCTGGCGCTGATCTGATCGCTCACGAGAGCCAGGTCCTGGTAGAGCGTCTCGGTGAGCGACACCACCGCATGCTTGGTGACGTTGTACACGCCCATATTGGGCGGCGTCAGCAGTCCGGCCATGCTGGCGGTGTTGACGATGTGCCCCTGGAAGGCCGGATCGGCCTTGGCCGCATCGAGCATCATGGGCGTGAACAGGCGCACGCCATGCACCACGCCCCACAAATTCACACCCAGCACCCATTGCCAGTCGGCCACGGTGTTTTCCCAGACCAGGCCACCCGAGCCCACGCCCGCGTTGTTGAAGACGAAATGGGGGGCGCCGAAGCGCGCTTTCACGGCGTCGGCCAGGGCCTGCATCTGTTCGGCATTGGACACATCCACCTTGCGCGCCAGAACCTGCACACCCAGTGCCTTCATTTCGGATTCCGCTTTGTCCAGCGCATCCTGCTGCACATCCACCAGCACCAGGTTCATGCCCAGCTTGGCGCCGATGCGGGCGCATTCGAGACCGAAGCCCGAGCCGGCGCCGGTGAGCACGGCGGTTTTGCCTTTGAAATCGGAAATCATGAGGAAACCTTTTTGAGTGTGAACCCGACGCGCGGGAAATGGACGTGCACCGTGCCTGCACGCGGATCGGTGCGGCGCAGGCTGTAGCGGGTGCGGGTGGCGGCGATCAGTTCGCCCTCGGTCGGTTCCTGCCCAAAGGTGTCGGCCGCCACCACGACCTGGCTACCCAAGGGGATGCCGTGCTCGTCCTGAAAAGCTTCTTCTTGCAGCGCTGCCGGTGTGGCAGCTTGCGCCACCTCCACCGCTTCTTGCGAGCTGCATTTGCTGGCGGTTCCATGGCCGATGCTCTGCATGCGCGCCATCCAGGCTTTGACTTCGGGGGTGGCGTCAAAAATGACCGCCAACGCAGGTGTCAGCGTCTGCGTGAACCACAGCGGCGGGTAAGCCGCGAAGTCGGCCACACAGGGCTTGTCGCCAAACAAAAAGTCCTGCCCGTGGAGCATATTGGCCAGGCGGCGCAGGTAGCTTTTGTAAGTGGCCGCAGCATCCGCGCTCGGCATGCGAGGCGCACCACCGCGCATGGCGGCACGGTCGGCCACAAAGGCTTGCACGCCTTCGGCCGGGGCACCCGCAAAGACCTGCGCCACACCGGCGGGCTGAAAGTTGTAAGCCATGGCGGCGTTGAACAAGGCCCCGTCGGCCCATTGCGCCACGATGCGCGCCGCGCCTTTGACGGCTTGCGGATAGAGCGTGGGTGTGGGGGCCAGGTGCTCCAGCACATCGCAAATCAGCGCGGTGTCGCAATAGATGTCAGCCCCCATCTGCAGCACCGGTGTCTTGCGGTAACCGCCCGTCAGTGCCGTCAGGTCCGGCTTGGGCATGATCATCGGGATGAACACACTCTTCCAGGGCAACTGCTTGTAGCCCAGAACCAGGCGGATCTTTTCGGCGAACGGCGAGTTCGGGTAATGGTGAAGGAGGATGTCGGTCATGGCGCTGCTCAGACCAGTTTCACCAGTTGTTTGCCGAAGTTCTTGCCCTTGAGCAAGCCCAAAAATGCCTCGGGCGCGGCGGCCAGACCCTGGGCCACGCTCTCGCGCGGGCGCAGCTTGCCGGTGCCCACCAAAGTGCCCAGTTCTTGCAGGGCTTCGGGCCAGACTTCCATGTGTTCACTGACGATGAAGCCTTCGATCTTCATGCGGTTGACCAGGATCAGTGCCGGGTTGGCCATGGGCAGTGGCGCGCCATCGTAGCCGGCGATCATGCCGCACACCGCAATGCGGGCAAAGGCGTTGGTGCGCAGCATCACAGCGTCGAGCACCATGCCACCCACGTTTTCAAAGTGGCCGTCAATGCCGTTCGGGCAGGCTTCGCGCAGGGCCTTGGACAGGCTCAGGTAGTCCTTGTGCTGTTTGTAGTCAATGCAGGCATCAAAGCCGAGCTCGTTGACCACGTAGTCGCATTTGTCCTTGCCGCCCGCAATGCCGACCACACGGCAACCGCGCGCCTTGGCGAGCGCGCCATAGGCACTGCCCACTGCACCGCTGGCGGCGCTCACCGTCACGGTTTCGCCGGCCTTGGGCGCAATGATCTTGACCAGGCCGTACCACGCAGTGACGCCAGGCATGCCCACGGCACCCAGGTAGTGGCTGAGCGGCACATGGGTGGTGTCCACCTTGCGCAAGGCGCCGACCACATTGGCATCGACCACGCTGTATTCCTGCCAGCCGCCCATGCCGACCACCTTGTCGCCGACCTTGAATTTGGGGTGCAGGCTCTCGGTCACCTCGCCCACGGTGCCGCCGATCATCACTTCGCCCAGGGGCTGCGGTTGCGCGTAACTCTTGCTCTCGTTCATGCGGCCACGCATGTAGGGGTCCAGGCTCAGGTAGTGGTGGCGCACCAGCACCTGGCCGTCTTGCAGGGCGGGCGTGGGGGTTTCAACGAGTTTGAAGTTGCCGACCACGGCCTCGCCTTGCGGGCGGTTGTCGAGCAGGATCTGGTGGTTTTGGGGCATGGTGATTTCCTGTTGTGGGTGTTGCGGTGGGAGCGGCGACATGGCCGCGAAAAAACTCAGTCGGTGGAAGGGCCGGTGTGGGCCTGGCGCTTCACATATTTGAAAGTGCCGGTGGCACTGGCGCACAGCTGGCCATCGGCGTCGTAGATGCGGCCTTCGGTGAAGGCCATCGAACGCGTGCGGTGCAGCAAATGGCCCTGGCCGACCAAGCTGGCGCCTGCAGGCACCTTGGCGGGGCGCATGAAGCTGGTCTTCATTTCAATCGTCACCACGCCCAGCTCAGGCGCCACGCTGCGCGCGGCGGTGGCCATGATCACGTCCAGAAAGGTCATCACCGCGCCGCCGTGCGTCACATCAAACGAGTTGAGGTGTTCCGGGCGGGGGGCGAAATGCAGCTCGGAATCACCCCCCTCGAACTTTTCAAGGGTGAAGCCCAGGTGGTCAACAAAGGGAATGCGAGCGCCAAATGGAATGCTCATGTCCAGGCTCTCTGAACTCAGCCGCCAATGATGGCGCTCACGCCGCCGTCCACGGCCATCCATTGACCGGTGATGTGCTTGCCTGCGTCGGAGGCGTAGAGCACCACCAGGCCCTTGAGGTCCTCGTCGTCGCCCAGGCGGCGCAGCGGCGCACCCTGGGCCATCTTGTCGGCCCCCAGCTGGGCCAGCAGCCCGTGTGTCATCTTGCTGGGGAAAAAGCCCGGACAAATGGCGTTGACGGTGATGCCATGTTCGCCCCACTCTCCGGCCAGCGCACGGGTGAAGTTGATGACCGCCCCCTTGGAGGTGTTGTAGGCGATGGTCTTCATCTCGGAAGGATTGCCTGCCAGACCGGCAATGGAAGCCACATTCAGAATGCGGCCCTTGCCGCGTGGGATGAAACTGCGCTTGGCCACCTCCTGCGACAAGATGAAATAGCCGCGAACGTTCAGGTTCATCACCTTGTCCCAGGCTTCGACCGGGTGGTCTTCGGCAGGGGCGCCCCAGGTGGCGCCCGCGTTGTTGACCAGGATGTCGATGGGGCCCATGCGCTCGATCGTCTCGGCGGCCAGACGGCGGATGTCTTCTTCCTTGCCGCAGTCGGCGGCAATCCAGCGGGCATCAATGCCTGCGGCCTGCAGTTCGGCGGCGGCTTCTTCCAGGTCGGCGGCCTTGCGCGAGCTGAGCATGATCTTGGCGCCTGCTTCGCCCAGGGCATGGGCCATCTGCAGGCCCAGACCGCGCGAGCCGCCGGTCACCAGGGCCACCTGGCCGGTGAGGTCAAACAGTTGTTGAACAGTGCGTGTCATGGCAATTCCTTCAATGGGGTTCAGAAAGCATCTTCGGGCACCTCGGCGCAAGTCGGGTCGCGGCGCGACACCACCTGCAGCCAGGCGCTGATTTTGGGCAGTTCATAACGGAAAAAATACCGGGCAGCAGCGCGACGACCCACCTGGGCGGGTGCATCGCCCTGCGCACTTTGCACCACATCGAGCCAGATCCAGGCGATCACGGTGTGCCCAAAGGCCTGCAAATAAGGAACGGCATTGGCCAGGGCCTGGGCGGGTTCGGCGTCTTTCCAGGCGGCCTGGGTGGCGGCGCCCACCTGCTGCAGGGCGTCCAGCAACTGGCGGGCTTCGTCAGCCCATTCAGGTGACACGCGGCTTGCCGTGGCCTGCATGCGCGCAGCCAGCAGCTTCAGGCCTTGGCCGCCTTCCATCAGCACCTTGCGGCCCAGCAGGTCCATGGCCTGGATGCCGTGGGTGCCCTCGTGGATCATGTTCAGGCGGTTGTCGCGCCAGTACTGCTCCACCGGAAAGTCGCGCGTGTAACCATAGCCACCGTGGATCTGGATGGCCAGGCTGTTGGCCTCCAGGCACCATTCGCTGGGAAAGCTCTTGACGATGGGGGTCAACACCTCCAGCAGCAAACGGGCCTCGTCAGCGGCCTTGGCTTGGCCGGTGTGCTGCTCGTCCACCAGGCGGGCGCTGTACAGGGCCAGCGCCAGGGCGCCTTCGCTGTAGCTTTTTTGCGCCAGCAACATGCGCTTGATGTCGGCGTGTTCAATGATGCGCACCTGCGGACGGCTGGCGTCTTTGCCCCCTGCCCCCGTTGGACGACCTTGCGGCCGGTTCCTGGCGTAATCCAGGCTGGCGTAATAACCGGCCATGCCCAGCATGGTGGCGGCCATGCCCACGCCGATGCGGGCCTCGTTCATCATGTGGAACATGCATTTGAGGCCTTCGCCGGGCTGGCCCACCAGATAACCCACGGCGCCAGCGCCACCCCGCACCGGGTACTTGCCCTCGCCAAAATTCAGCAAGGTGTTGGTCGTGCCGCGCCAGCCACACTTGTGGTTCAGGCCCGCCAGGGCCACGTCGTTGCGCTCGCCCGTCAGTTGGCCCTGGGTATCCACCAGCTTTTTGGGCACGATGAAGAGGGATATGCCTTTGACGCCTGGCACCAGTTGGCCGTTCGCGTCCGGGATCTTGGCCAGCACCAGATGGATGATGTTTTCCGAGAGTTCATGCTCACCGGAGGAGATCCACATCTTGTTGCCGCGCAAACGGTAGCGTGGCCCCAGCGCATCGGACTCGAAGCCCTCACCATCGGGCGTGGCGCGGGTCATCACGTCGCTCAGGCTCGAACCCGCTTGCGGTTCGCTCAGGCACATGGTGCCCGAGAAGCGGCCAGAAAATTCGTTGAGCGCGAACACCTGCTTTTGCAGCTTGGTGCCGTGCGCCATCAGCAAATTCGCGTTGCCGCTGGTGAGCATGCCCGAGCCGATGCTGACCGAGGCCATGGCAAAAAAGGCATTGGCCGCCGCCTCGACGGTGTAGGGCAGTTGCATGCCACCGATCTCGTAGTCTTGCGCCGCACTCAGCATGCCGGATTCGCCATAAGCCTTGTAGGCATCGTGCGTGGCCTGGGGCAGGATCACTTTTTCGCCGTCAAAGCGCGGCTCCTCGATGTCCACCGTGCGGTTGAAAGGCGCGTATTTTTCGCGAGCGATGCGCTCGCAGGTGTCGAGCACCGCGTCAAAGGTTTCGCGGCTGTGGTCGGCAAAACGCTCGCGGCTTTGCAGGCTTTCGACCTGAAGCCAGTCATGGAGCAGGAAATCGATGGTGGGGCGCAGAGACATGAGACAAGCCATAAAAAAGGGCAGGAAGCATCATGCCGCCTGCCCTGCTGTGGATCAGACATCCACGCGACAGTGGTGCATCAAAGCACTTCGAAGATGCCGCAGGCGCCCATGCCGCCGCCGATGCACATGGTCACGGCCACGCGCTTGGCGCCACGGCGCTTGCCTTCGATCAGGGCATGGCCCGTCAGGCGTTGGCCCGACACACCATAGGGGTGGCCCACAGCGATGGCGCCGCCGTTCACGTTCAGGCGGTCGGCCGGGATGCCCAGCTTGTCGCGGCAGTACAGCACCTGCACCGCAAACGCTTCGTTGAGTTCCCACAAGTCGATGTCGTTCACCGTCAGGCCCAGGCGCGCCAGGGCTTTGGGCACGGCGAACACCGGGCCAATGCCCATCTCGTCGGGCTCGCAACCGGCCACGGCAAAGCCCAGGAAGCGGCCCAGAGGTTTCAGGCCCTTTTGCTCTGCCAGTTTCTCGTCCATGAGCACACAGGCGCCCGCACCGTCTGAGAACTGGCTGGCGTTGCCCGCCGTCACCAGGCCGCCCGGCAGAGCGGAGCGCAGGCCGCTGATGGCCTCGACGGTGGTGCCTTCGCGCAGGCCTTCGTCGCGGCTCACGGTCACTTGTTTGGTGGTCATGCCCATGACTTTGTCGATCACGCCTTGCGTGACGGTGATGGGGGCGATTTCGGCGTCCAGCAAACCTGCCGCAGCGGCAGCACAGGCTTTTTGCTGGCTGGCAGCACCGTACTCGTCCATGCGGTCACGGCCGATCTTGTAGCGCTTGGCCACTTGCTCAGCCGTTTGCAGCATGTTCCAGTAGATCTCGGGCTTTTGTTTGGCCAGAGACAAGTCCTGCAGCATGTGGGTGTTCATTTCCTGCTGCACACAGGAGATGCTTTCCACACCACCGGCCACGTAGATCTGGCCTTCACCGGCGATGATGCGCTGGGCGGCCAGGGCAATGGTCTGCAGGCCGGAAGAGCAAAAACGGTTCACGGTCAAGCCGGAAACAGAAATCGGCAAGCCGGCCTTGAGCGCGATCTGACGGGCAATGTTGGCACCCGTGGCACCCTCGGGGGTGGCGCAACCCATGATCACGTCTTCGACTTCGGCACCGTCGATGCCGGCACGCGCCACAGCGTGCTGCACTGCGTGGCCGCCGAGCGTGGCGCCGTGGGTCATGTTGAAAGCGCCCTTCCAGCTCTTGGCCAGAGGGGTGCGGGCGGTAGAAACGATAACGGCGTTGGTCATTTGAATCTCTCTGTGTGTCTGTGACGTATCGGCCTTCAGTTGAAGGTCTTGCCCTCGGCGACCAGGCGTGCCAGCAGTGGCGCGGGTTGCCAGAATGCGGCGTCGTCGAGCGGGTTCTTGGCAAAGCGCTTCATGCTTTCTGCCACGTTGAACAGACCCACCGTGTCGGCGTAGAGCATGGGGCCACCGCGCCAGAACGGAAAGCCGTAGCCGGTGATGTAGACCATGTCGATGTCGCTGGCCTTGCTGGCAATCCCCTCTTCCAGAATGTGACAGGCCTCATTGACCAGCGAGAACACCAGACGCTGCACGATTTCTTCGTCCGAAATCTTGCGCGGCGTGATGCCCAAATCTGTGCGGTGCTTGGCGATCATGTCTTCCACCAGCTTGCTGGGGATGGCATCGCGCTTGCCGGCCTGGTAGTCGTACCAGCCGGCGCCTGTCTTCTGGCCAAAGCGGCCCAGCTCGCACAGCAGGTCAGCGGTCTTGCTGTACTTGAGGTTGGGTTTTTCGGTGTAACGGCGCTTGCGGATCGCCCAGCCGATGTCGTTGCCGGCCAGGTCGCCCATGCGGAAGGGGCCCATGGCAAAGCCAAATTTCTCGACGGCCTTGTCCACCTGTGCGGGGGTGCAGCCTTCTTCGATCAGGAAACCGGCCTGGCGGCTGTACTGTTCGATCATGCGGTTGCCAATGAAGCCGTCGCACACACCCGAGACCACGGCGGTTTTCTTGATCTTCTTGCCAATCGCCATCACGCTGGCCAGCACGTCCTTGGCGGTTTTCTCGCCGCGCACCACTTCCAGCAGCTTCATCACGTTGGCGGGGCTGAAGAAGTGCATGCCCACGACGTCCTGCGGACGGGCGGTGAAGCTGGCGATCTTGTTCACATCGAGCGTGGAGGTGTTGGACGCCAGAATGGCGCCGGGCTTCATCACCTTGTCGAGCTGCTTGAAGACGGCTTCCTTGACGCCCATTTCCTCAAACACGGCTTCGATCACCAGGTCGGCCTGGCCAATGTCGTCGTAGGACAGCGTGGTGGACAACAGCGCCATGCGCTCGTCGTATTTCTCTTGCTTGAGCTTGCCCTTCTTGACCTGGGCTTCGTAGTTCTTGCGGATGGTGGCGATGCCACGGTCCAGCGCGTCTTGCTTCATCTCCAGCATCTTGACGGGGATGCCTGCATTCAGGAAATTCATGGAAATGCCGCCGCCCATGGTGCCCGCACCAATCACGGCCACGCTCTTGATCTCGCGCTTGGGCGTGTCTTCGGGCACGTCGGGGATCTTGCTGGCAGCACGGTCGGCCACAAAAATGTGGCGCAGCGAACGGCACTCGGGCGTCCACATCAGGTTGATGAAGATCTCGCGCTCAAACGCCATGCCATCTTCAAACTTCTTCTTGGTGGCGGCTTCGACGGCTTCCACGCACTTGAGCGGTGCGGGCAGGTTCTTGGCCATGCCCTTGACCATGTTGCGGGTGAACTGGAAGTAGGCGTCACCGTGTGGGTGTTTGCACGGCAGGTTTCGAACCAGGGGCAGTGGGCTGCCATCGGCGTGCTGCGCGGCCACCTTGCGGGCCAGGGCCAGGGCTTCTTCAGCCAGGCTGTCGGCCGATTGGGCCATGGCGTCCCACAGTTTCTGGCCGGGCAGCATGGCCAGCATTTCGCTCTTGATGGACTCGCCGCTGACGATCAGGTTCAGGGCCGCTTCAACACCGATCACGCGCGGCAGGCGCTGTGTGCCGCCCGCGCCGGGGATCAGGCCCAGTTTGACTTCAGGCAGCGCAATCGTGGTGCCCGGGGCGGCAATGCGGTAGTGGCAACCCAGTGCCAGCTCCAGGCCGCCGCCCATGGCCACGCTGTGCACCGCTGCGACCACCGGTTTGGCCGAGTTTTCGCAAGCGCGGATGACCGACAGCAGATTGGGTTCTTGCAAGGCCTTGGGTGAGCCGAATTCCTTGATGTCGGCACCGCCAGAAAAGGCTTTGCCGCCACCGGTGATGACGATGGCTTTGACGGCCGCATCGCTGTTCGCCTGCTCCAGGCCGTTGGTGATGCCGACGCGGGTGCTCAGACCCAGACCGTTGACGGGCGGATTCATCAGGGTGATGACCGCCACGTCGCCGTGAACTTTGTATTCAGCTGTCATGCTGGAATTCCTTTAGGGAGATATGGAAAAAGAACGACCGTTCGTTTTTAACATGGAACCATGACCTGGCAAGCGCATGGAAACCCTTGGTCGGTCGCAGAGGCGACGCAAAGCCATGCAAAAGCCTGCCGTGCTGGCGATGGCGTTGGTCAATCGCTTGCAGTGCAGGCTTGTGCATTGACTTCCAAGGTCAAACCTCCAGCCACTCCTTGCGGATGTAGTTGTTGGCGCGCAAGGCTTCAGGCGTGCCCTCAAACACAATGGAGCCGTGCCCCATGACCAGGGCCCGGTCGGAGATGTTCATGGCAATGGTCAGTTTTTGTTCGATCAGCAAGACCGAGATGCCGCGGCGCTTGAGTTCCTGTAAATACTGACCCACCAACTCGACGATCTTGGGGGCCAGGCCCTCGGTGGGTTCATCAATGATGATGAGATCGGGGTCGCCCATGAGGGTTCGACACAGGGTCAGCATCTGCTGCTCGCCGCCCGAGAGCACACCCGCTTCGGTGTGTTCGCGCTCTTTGAGGCGCGGAAACATGGCGTACATGTCGTCAAACGACCAGCGTGCGCCTTTGCCCGAACCCTTTTGACCCAGCTGCAGGTTCTGGTGGACCGTCAATTTGGGAAAGATGTCCCGGTTTTCCGGCACGTAGCCCAGGCCCAGATGGGCGATTTCGTAGGCCTTCTTGCCCTGAATGGCTTTGCCGTTCCAGTCAATGGTGCCCTGGCATTCCACCAGGCCCATGATGGCCTTGGCCGTGGTGGAACGGCCCGAGCCGTTGCGTCCCAGCAAGGCGACGATCTCGCCCGCGCGCACGTCGAAGTTCACGCCATGCAACACATGGCTTTTGCCGTAATAGGCATGCAGATTGTCTACGCGCAGCATCTCAGTGTCCTCCTGCTTGAGAGTCTGCAACGGAAGAGCCCAGGTAGGCCTCTTGCACCTTGGCGTTGGCACGCACCGCTTCAGGCGTGTCAAACGCGAGCACCTCGCCATAGACGACCACAGCGATCTTGTCGGCCAGGCCAAACACCACGCCCATGTCGTGCTCCACCGTCAGCAATGTTTTGCCCTCGGTCACCTTGCGGATGAGCGAGATGAAGCGCGAAGTCTCACTCTTGCTCATGCCTGCTGTGGGCTCGTCCAGCAAGATCACATCGGCGCCGCCCGCAATCGTGATGCCGATCTCCAGGGCGCGCTGCTCAGCGTAGGTCATGTTCATGGCCAAGGTGTCACGGCGCTTTTCCAGGCCGATCATCTCCAGGAGTTCCTCGGCACGGTCGTTGGCGTCTTTCAGGCCCGACAGGAACTTGAAGAAGGTGTACTTGTAGCCCAGGCTCCAGAGCACCGCACAGCGCAGGTTTTCAAACACGCTGAGCTTGGGAAAGATGTTGGTGATCTGGAAGCTGCGCGACAAGCCCATGCGGTTGATCTCGTAGGGCTTCTTCTGATCAATGCGCTGGCCAGCCAACAAGATTTCGCCGCTGCTGGGGCCAAAGCGGCCACTGATGAGGTTGAACAGCGTGGACTTGCCCGCGCCGTTGGGTCCGATCACGGCCACACGTTCACCGGCGTTCACCGCCAGGTTCACGCCACGAATGATTTCGGTCTTGCCAAAGCTCTTGCGAACGTCTTTCAGTTCAAGGGCGCAGGTGCTCATACTGCAGTCTCCCGACGCTTGATTTCTTTCTCGATCTCTGCCTGGATTTCGCCCCATTCGTGCATGTATTGGCGGCGAGCCAGTTCAAACAGGCCGATGCCGGTCAGCAAAACAAAGGCGGCGCCCACCCAGCTGTCCACGCCTTTGGCATTGAGTGGCACGCCCATGAAGCGCACCACATCGCCCAGCGCCGAATTGAGTTGCAGGTGGTAGACCATCTCGATCATGGCACCGGCGCCTGCCAGCATGACCACGGCAGTGACGCCCAGGCCCAGGTAGCTGGTCCAGATCTGGCGCAGCTTGCCAAACCTGGCCACACGCAGGTTCATCATGATCAGGCTGGCAATGCCACCGGGCGCATACATGACCATGAACAGGAAGACCAGGCCCAGGTACAACAGCCAGGCCTTGGTCAGTTCCGACAACAGCACAGAGGCGATGATCATCAGCACTGCGCCGATGATGGGGCCAAAGAAAAAGGTGGCACCGCCCAGGAAGGTGAAGAGCAGGTAGGCGCCCGAGCGACCAGCCCCCACCACCTCGGCCGTCACGATCTCGAAGTTCAGCGCGCTCAGGCCTCCGGCAATGCCGGCAAAGAAGCCCGCAATGATGAAGGCCAGATAGCGCACGCGCTGGGTGTTGTAGCCGATGAACTCGACACGTTCGGGATTGTCACGCACCGCGTTCAGGATGCGGCCCAGCGGGGTCTGGGTGAAGGCGAACATGAGCGCCACACAGACAAAGGTGTAGGCCGCGATCAGGTAGTAGATCTGGATCTGCGGACCGAAGGTGATGCCCATGAAGGCCTGACCCGTCACCCGGTTGCCCGAGACGCCCGCCTCGCCACCGAAGAACTCGGAGAACATGAGCGACATGGCAAACACCAGCTCGGCCACACCCATGGTGATCATGGCAAAAGGGGTACCCGATTTGCGGGTGGTGACCCAGCCCAGCAGCACGGCAAAGCCCATGCCCGCCACACCGCCCACCAGAGGCAGCAGACTGACCGGAATGCCCAGCTGGCCTGCGCCCACGGCATTGAGCGCGTGCATGGCCATGTACGAGCCCAGACCGGTGTAGACCGCATGCCCGAAACTGAGCATGCCGCCCTGCCCCAGCAGCATGTTGTAGGACAGGCAGGCGATGATGGCCACACCCATCTGCGTGAGCATGGTCTGCGACAGGTTGCTGCGAAAGAGCAGCGGTGCGCAGAGCAGGATCAGGGCGAAAGCACTCCAGATGACCCAGCGCCCCACGTTGTAGGGTTTGAAAGCGTAGACAGCGGCCATGGTTCAGCCCTCCCGTGTGCCCAAAAGGCCTTTGGGCCGGAAGATCAGGATCAGTACCAGGAACAGGTACGGCAGGATGGGCGCCACCTGGGACACCGTGAGTCTGGCGAACGTGTTGTCCTGCGCCGATGCCGAAAGCACCCAGCCCATGTCACGTGCCAGGGTCAGGAAAGAGTAGTCGATGGCCACGGCAAAGGTCTGGATCACACCGATCAGCACCGATGCGAGGAAGGCCCCCGAGAGCGAGCCCATGCCCCCCACCACAACGACCACAAAGATCACCGAACCCACGGTGGCCGCCATGGCCGGCTCGGTCACGAAAGTGCTGCCCCCGATCACACCCGCCAGACCTGCCAGGCCTGTGCCTGCACCAAACACCAGCATGAAGACGCGGGGCACGTTGTGGCCCAGGGCCTCGACCATTTCGGGGTGGGTGAGCGCGGCCTGGATCACCAGGCCAATGCGGGTACGCGTGAGCAAAAGCCACAGGGACACCAGCATCAAAAGTGCGATCAGCATCATGAAGGCGCGCGTGGCCGGGAACGGCGAACACACTACCCGCACCGCCGCATCGGCAGCGCTGCACAGCTCGGCTGGTGCCGCGCCCCAGACCAGCCGCAGGCCATCAAGGGAATGGTTGATCAGCGTGAAGGCCGAGCCGCGCAGCAGCTCCGGCGGCTGGAACTCGACTGCCGTGCGTCCCCACACCAGCTGCACCACCTCCAGCACCACATAAGACAGGCCGAAAGTCACCAGCAGTTCGGGCACATGGCCATAGGGATGGACTTTGCGCAGGCTCAGGCGCTCGAACAGCGCACCACACGCCCCTACCACGAGCGGCGAGACCAGCAGCGCCGGCCAGAAACCCAGGATGCCGGTGAGGGCGTAGCCCACATAGGCGCCCACCATGTAGAAACTGGCATGCGCAAAATTGAGCACACCCATCATGGAAAAAATCAATGTCAAACCCGAGCTGAGCATGAACAGCAACAGCCCGTAGCTCAAGCCATTGAGCATGGAAATGATGAAGAACTCCATCGGAGGGGAACCTTCCTGGTCCCAACGCGGTCAAAGCGATGGTTGGGGCCGGTACTGCATGAAAGGGACAGTGGAGACTGCGGGGAGAAAAAGAGTGTTTGAAAAAAGGGCCCGATAACGGCGGGGTTGTCGGGCCCTGGTGCGCTCAGGCGAGCGCGTGGGTTCAGCCTGGACGCTTCATCTGGCAGCTGGTCGGCGTGCTCGACACATAGGACGGGAACTCCTTGACCGGGGCCAGCGTCATGCCCGTGTTCTCGGGGCTGTAGGGGTACTTCTTGTCGACCTTTTGCCAGACCGTCATGTACAGCGGCTGCTGCAGCTGGTGGTCGGTCTTGCGCATCTCGACTTCGCCATTGAAGTTGTTGTACTTCAGGCCTTCAAAGGCTGCGGCCACTTTCACCGGTTCGGTGGACTTGGCCTTGGCCATGGCTTCGCCCAGGCCCTTGAAGATGGAAATCACCGAGCCGGTGTAGAAATCGTCGTTGAACTTGGTCTTGAATTCGGCCATCCACTTGGCGGTGTCCCCGCCCATGTTGTAGTGGTTGTAGGCGATCTGGTAGACACGCCCTGCCCCGCCCTGACCCAGCGCCGTGGGGGTGCCCGTCACGCCGGTGTAGTAGGTGTAGAACTTGCCGTTGTAGCCCCCTTCGTTGGCCGCCTTGACCAGCAGCGCCAGGTCAGAACCCCAGTTGCCGGTGATGACCGTGTCGGCGCCAGAAGCCTTGATCTTGGCGATGTAAGGGGAGAAATCACGCACCTGGGCCAGCGGATGCAGCTCTTCGCCCACGATTTGCACGTCCGACCGCTTGCGGGCCAGGTTTTCCTTGGCGTACTTGGCCACCTGGTGACCGTGCGAATAGTTCTGGTTGAACAGGTAAACCTTCTTGATGTCCTTTTGTTCGGCCATGAAGGTGGTCATGGCTTCGATCTTCATCGAGGTATCGGCATCGAAACGGAAATGCCAGAAGCTGCATTTGCTGTTGGTGAAATCCGGATCCACCGCCGAGTGGTTCAGGAAAATGATTTCCTTGCCGGGGTTGCGCTCGTTGTGCTTGTTGACAGCTTCGATCAGCGCGCCGGCTACCGAGGAGCCATTGCCCTGGGTGATGTAGCGCACGCCCTGGTCCATGGCGGCTTTGAGGGCATTCAGGCTTTCGGCGGGGCTCAGTTTGTTGTCGATGCCGATGACTTCGAACTTGACGCCGGCGGCGTTGCCTGCCCCGCTGAACTTGTCAGCAAAGAACTGGAAGCTCTTGAGCTGGTTGGTGCCCACCGGTGCCATCAGGCCCGACAACGGGTCGATCCAGGCGATCTTGACGGTCTCGCCCTTTTGGGCAAAAGCGCCTGTGGCACAAGCAGCCAAAGCGGCCACAGCAATCATCCGAAAAGCGTTCTTCATTAGTTGTCTCCTGCTGGTTGATCAGAACAACGTCAGCGTATCTTTTTTAACAGTGAATCCGCTCGGGGTTTGCCCCTAAGAGGTATCGCGCGCGTGACTAACGCAGATCAATGTTGTTCACGCGCGCACCCCATCAAAGTCCAGGCAATTTGTAGCCCGCCAGCTGCTCACGCAGCTTGGTCTTGAGCATCTTGCCGGTGGCGCCCAGCGGGATGGCGTCGACAAACACCGCGTCGTCCGGAATCTGCCACTTGGCGGTCTTGCCCTCGTAGAAAGCGATCAGCTCGTCGCGCGTGACTTCGGCGCCGGGCTTCTTGACCACGCACACGATCGGGCGCTCGTCCCATTTGGGGTGGAAGATGCCCACGCAGGCCGCCATCGCGACGGCGGGGTGCGCCATGGCAATGTTTTCAATGTCGATCGAGCTGATCCACTCACCGCCGGACTTGATGACGTCCTTGCTGCGGTCGGTGATCTGCATGAAACCGTCGGCGTCAATCGTGGCCACGTCGCCCGTGGGGAACCAGCCGTCCACCAGGGGGCTGCCGCCTTCTTGCTTGAAGTAGCTGGCGATCACCCAGGGGCCTTTGACCAGCAGGTCACCCGCCGTTTTGCCGTCGTGCGGCAGCACTTTGCCTTCGCTGTCGACGATCTTCATGTCGATGCCGAAGATGCAGCGGCCCTGCTTGAGGCGCAGCTTCATTTGTTCTTCTGCGGGCAGCTTGTTGTGTTTGTTCTTGAGTGTGCACAAGGTGCCCAGCGGGCTCAGCTCGGTCATGCCCCAGGCGTGCAGCACGTCCACACCGTAGTCTTCGCGGAAGGCATCGATCATGGCGGGTGGACAGGCCGAGCCGCCGATCACGGTGCGCGAGAGTTTGCTGAACTTCAGGCCGGCTGGTTTCATGTGGCCCAGCAGCATCTGCCAGACGGTGGGCACGCCCGCTGCAAAGGTCACGCCTTCGGCCTCGATCAATTCATAAACGGATTTGCCATCCAGGGCCGGGCCGGGGAACACCAATTTGGCGCCGGTCATGGCCGCGCTGTACGGGATGCCCCAGGCATTGACGTGGAACATGGGCACCACAGGGAGGATGCTGTCGCGCGCCGAGATGCACATCACATCGGGCATGGCAGCGGCGTAGGCGTGCAGGATGGTGGAACGGTGGCTGTAAAGCGCGGCCTTGGGGTTGCCGGTGGTGCCGCTGGTGTAGCACATGCTGGACGCGCTGTTTTCGTCAAACACCGGCCAGCTGTAGGTGTCCTGCTGGCCGCCGATCCAGGCTTCGTAACTGATCAGGCCAGGGATGCCTGTGTCGGCGGGCAATTTGTCAGCGTCGCACAGGGCCACCCATTGCTTGACGGTGCCGCATTTGGCATGCACGGCCTGCACCAGCGGCAGAAAGGTCATGTCAAAACACAGCACCTGGTCTTCGGCGTGGTTGGCGATCCAGACCACCTGGTCAGGGTGCAGGCGCGGGTTGAGGGTGTGCAGCACACGGCCCGATCCGCTCACGCCAAAGTACAACTCCAGGTGGCGGTAGCCGTTCCAGGCCAGCGTGGCCACACGGTCGCTCATGGCCAGCTTCATGCCGTCCAGCGCGTTGGCCACCTGACGGGAACGCTTGGCCACATCGGCCCAGGTGTAGCGGTGGATGTCGCCCTCGACCCGGCGCGAGACGATCTCCCCGTCGCCATGGTGGCGCTCGGCAAACTCGATCAGAGACGAAATCAACAGCGGTTGTTGCTGCATTTGACCCAGCATGGCTATTCCTTAATCTGTAGAAATACGAAACCGACGATTGTGCACGACCGTGCTTTTTTATTTCAAGCCGATTCACCCGTAGAAACCCGAGGTTGCACAGGCCATTGACTGGCCGAGGACAATCCGCACATGAGCTATCCCGACAGCGCTACGCCCTCTTCCACCTCTTTGCAATGGACCCCCCGGTTTGCTGCGCTGGGGCCGGACTTTTACACCCGCTTGCGGCCCACGCCGCTGCAAAAGCCGGTCTGGGCTGCCCGCAACCACGCCTTGCTGGCCGAACTGGGCTGGCCCGACCAGGTGTTGAGCGACCCTGCGCCTTGGTCCGGCAACACCCTGCTTGAAGGCAGCGACCCGCTGGCCAGCGTTTACAGCGGCCACCAGTTTGGCCACTGGGCAGGGCAATTGGGCGATGGCCGGGCGATCTTGCTGGGCGAAGCCAACTCCCAATTGGGTGTGCAGGAAATCCAGCTCAAGGGCGCCGGACGAACGCCTTATTCGCGCATGGGCGACGGGCGGGCGGTGCTGCGTTCAAGCATCCGCGAATACCTGTGCAGTGAAGCCATGCATGGCCTGGGCATCCCGACCACGCGGGCGCTGGGCCTGGTGGCATCGCCCGAACCGGTGCGCCGCGAAACCCTTGAGACCGCCGCCGTGGTCACGCGCATGGCCCCCAGTTTTTTGCGATTTGGTCACTTTGAGCACTTTGCTGCCCGCGACCAGATCGGCACCCTGCGCATCCTGACCGACCACGCCATCGAACACCACCTGCCACAAGCCCGCGAGCGCGCCAGTGCATGGGGCGGCAATGTGTACGCCGGTTTGCTGGATGAAGTGCAGCAGCGCACCGCTGCCCTGCTCGCCCAATGGCAGGCCGTGGGTTTTTGCCACGGCGTGATGAACACCGACAACATGAGTCTGCTCGGCCTGACGATGGACTACGGGCCTTTCCAGTTTCTGGACGGCTTTGACCCGAACCACATCTGCAACCACTCGGACACGCAAGGGCGCTACAGCTGGGCACGCCAGCCCAACATCGCCTACTGGAACCTGTATTGCCTGGGCCAGGCCTTGCTGCCGCTGATCGGCGAGCCCGAGCAAGCCAGCGCGGTGCTGGAAGGCTACAAAACCGCTTTTCCGCGCGCCCTGGGCGACGCCATGCGTGCCAAGCTGGGTCTGAGTGGCGATCTGGCCAGCGAAGGCCTGCGTGAAGCCGACTGGACGCTGGTGGAAGACTTGCTGCAACTGATGGCCTCGGAGCGCACCGACTACCCCATTTTCTGGCGTCGCCTGAGCCAGGCCATGGCCTCTGGCTGGGACGGCGCCCACTGGCCTGCCGTGCACGACTTGTTCTTGGACCGCGCCCGCTGGCAAGCCTGGCTGGCGCGTTACCGGGCCCGTGTGGGTCAGGCCGATGCCTGCCCGCTGGGTCAGGCCATGCTGCGCACCAACCCCAAATTCGTGTTGCGCAACCACCTGGCCGAAACCGCCATCCGCCAGGCCCAATCGGGTGACTTTGCCGAAATCGACCGGCTGCTGCACTTGTTACATTCGCCGTTTGACGAACACCCCGGCATGGACGCCTGGGCCGACTTTCCGCCCGACTGGGCGGGACAACTTGAAATCAGCTGTTCCTCTTGAGCACACCATGGACAAGATCCACAAAACCGATGCGCAGTGGCGCGAACTGCTGGCAGCCAAAAACGCCGAGCCTGCCGCCTTTGCCGTGACCCGCCAGGCTGCCACCGAACGCCCTTTCACGGGCCGCTACGAGGGGCATTGGGCCAGCGGCACCTACCGCTGCATCTGCTGTGACGCCGAGCTGTTCCAATCCGACACCAAGTTCGACGCGGGTTGCGGCTGGCCCAGCTTTTACCAGGCGGCCCACCCCGAAGCGATCGAAGAACGTGTGGACCGCAGCCACGGCATGGTGCGGGTTGAGACGGTGTGCGCCCAATGCGGCGCCCACCTGGGCCATGTGTTTGAAGACGGCCCAGCGCCCACGGGCTTGCGCTATTGCATGAACTCGGCTTCGTTAGACTTCGAGCCTTTGTAAGTGCCGCAGGCACAAGCTCTTCTCACGGCACGTCCGCATGAAATTCCTGATCGACTTCTTCCCCATCTTGCTGTTTTTCATCGCCTACAAGATGGGCGACATCTACAACGCCACCGGCATCCTGATGGCAGCCACTGTGCTGCAAACGATTCTGATCTGGCGTTTGGACGGCAAACTGCAGACCATGCACAAGGTCACACTGGGCCTGGTGCTGATTTTTGGCGCCTTGACGCTGGGCCTGCACGACGAGCGCTTCATCAAATGGAAGCCCACCCTGCTCTACGCCGGTCTGGCCGTGGGCCTGGCCGTGGCACACGGCATCTTCAAAAAGAACGCATTGCAAAGCCTGCTGGGCCAGCAGCTCAAGCTGCCAGCCCCCGTTTGGCACCGGCTCAATGTGTCCTGGGTGCTGTATTGCATCTTCATGGCCGGCATCAACGCCTATGTGGCCGCGTATTTCAGCACCGATGCCTGGATCAACTTCAAGCTCTGGGGTTACGCCTTTCCACTGGTGTTTTTGCTGGGCCAGGGCATTTATGTCTCGCGCCACCTGCCCAAGGACGAGCAGCCATGAGCCCGCTGAGCATCGACCAACAGATCGAGCAGCGCCTGCGCGAGCGGCTGCATGCGACCGCCTTGCAGGTGATCGACGAAAGCGGCGCCCACGCCGGGCACGCCGGGGCCAGTCCCACCGGCTCGGGCAGCCACATGCGGGTGCGCGTGGCGTCACCTTTGTTTACAGGTTTGAGCCGCGTCCAGCGCCATCGGCTTGTGTATGATGCGCTGCAAGATTTCATCGACCAAGGCCTCCATGCCTTGGCCATTGAGCTGATCTGAACCGGGGCAACCCTCTGTGGTTGCCTTTTTTGCACCCTGTTCCCCTGAGAATTCGAGGATTGAGACCATGAAAAAGCAGATGCTTGCCGCCGCCCTGGTGGCCCTGCTGGCCGCCCCAGCCTTTGCCCAGAACATCGCCGTGGTCAACGGCAAGCCTGTGCCCAGCTCCCGCGTGAACGCGCTCAAGGCCCAGATTGAAAAGTCCGGCCGTCCCGTCACCGACGACATGCTCGGTCAGCTCAAGGACGAGATCATTGCCCGCGAGATCTTCATGCAGGAAGCCAAGAAGCGCGGCCTGGACGCCAGCGAGGAATACAAGAGCCAGCTCGAACTGGCCCGCCAGACCATCCTGATCCGCGAACTGTTTGCCGATTTCCAGAAAAAGAATCCGGTGACCGACGCCGAAATCCAGGCCGAATACGACAAATTTGCTGCAGCCAACGGCGGCAAGGAATACCGTACCCGCCACATCCTGGTCGAGACCGAAGACCAGGCCAAGGCCCTGATTGCCGAGATCAAAAAGGGCGGCAAATTTGAAGAGCTGGCCAAAAAGCATTCCAAAGACCCCGGCTCTGGCGCCAATGGCGGCGACCTGGATTGGGCTGCGGCCAACAGCTACGTGCCCGAGTTCTCTGGCGCCATGGTCAAACTGGACAAGGGCCAGATGGCCGACGAGCCCGTCAAGAGCCAGTTCGGTTTCCACATCATCCGCGTGGACGACGTGCGCGAAGCCCAGCTGCCCAAGCTCGACGAGGTCAAGCCGCAAATTGCCCAGCAACTGCAACAGCAAAAAATGGGCAAGTTCCAGGAAGACCTGCGCGCCAAGGCCAAGGTCCAGTAAACCGGACCTCTCCCCTTCAAAACGCGGCCTGGTGCCGCGTTTTTTGCTTCTTGGGATAATCTGTCCCCATGCTTCCCCACCAGATCGAACTGCTCTCCCCGGCCCGCACCTTTGACATCGGCATCGAGGCCATCAACCACGGTGCCGACGCTGTCTACATCGGTGGCCCGTCTTTTGGCGCCCGTTCGACGGCCGACAACAGCGTGCAAGACATCGCCAAGCTGGTGCAACACGCCCACCGCTTTCACAGCCGCATCTTCGTCACGCTCAACACCATCCTGCGCGACGACGAACTCGAAGCGGCCCGCAAACAGGCCTGGCAGCTCTACGACGCTGGCGTGGACGCCCTGATCGTGCAAGACATGGGCTTGCTGGAAATCGACCTGCCGCCCATCCAGCTGCACGCCAGCACCCAGACCGACATCCGCACACCCGAAAAAGCCCGTTTCCTGCAAGACGCAGGCATTTCCAAACTGGTACTGGCCCGCGAGCTGACTTTGCCGCAGATCGCCGCCATCCGCGACGTGCTGGACCCGCAGCGCAGCATCATCGAGTTCTTCATCCACGGGGCGCTGTGCGTGGCCTACAGCGGGCAGTGCTACATCAGCCACGCCCACACCGGCCGCAGCGCCAACCGGGGCGATTGCTCGCAGGCCTGCCGCCTGCCCTACGAGGTCAAGGACAGCCAGGGCCGCATCGTGGCGCACGACAAGCATGTGCTGAGCATGAAGGACAACAACCAGTCCGAGAACCTGCGCCAACTCATCGACGTGGGTTGCCGCAGCTTCAAGATCGAAGGCCGCTACAAGGACATGGCCTACGTCAAGAACATCACGGCGCATTACCGCCGCCTGTTCGACGAGATCCTCAACGAGCGGCCCGAGCTGGCCCCGGCTTCGCACGGCAAAGCCACCTTCAGCTTCGTGCCCGACCCTGACCAGAACTTCAACCGCGAGTTCACCGACTACTTTGTGCAAGGCCGTCAGCAAGACATCGGTGCCTTTGACACCCCCAAGAACCCGGGCCAGCCCATTGGCTACGTCACCCGCGTGGCCGCCGACCACCTGGAACTTGGCACGGACGACCCCAGCGCCGTGATCCACAACGGCGACGGCCTGTGCTACTACGACCTGCAAAAGGAGCTGGTGGGCCTGCAGATCAACCGCGCAGAACCCGCAGGCGCCAAAGGCCACTGGAAGCTTTGGCCCAAAGACCCGATGGCGGGTTTCAAGGACCTGCGCAAAGGCGTGCAGGTCAACCGCAACCGGGACATGAACTGGGTGCGCACGCTGGAGAAAAAGTCGGCCGAACGCAAGATGGGGGTGTGGATGCACTTGGCCGAATGCGCTGACGGGCTGCAACTGACCCTGACCGACGAAGCGGGGCACAACGGCACCGCGCAGTTGGACATCGCCTGGCAAGCCCCCAAAGACGAAAGCCAGGCCCAGGACAAACTCAAAATTGCCCTGGGCAAGCTGGGCGACACCCTGTTCGAGCCGCTGGACGTGCAGCTGGCCCTGCCCCGCCCCTGGTTTGTGCCCCCCTCACAACTCAACCAGCTGCGCCGCGACGCCGTGCAGGCCCTGGAGGTTGCCCGCGCCCAAGGCCTGCACCGCCTGTCGCGGGCGCAGCCCGTGGAACCACCGGTTCAGTACCCTGAAGACACCCTCACCTACCTGGCGAATGTCTTCAACGACAAGGCCCGGCAGTTCTACGCCAAACACGGCGTGAAGGTCATCGCAGCCGCCTACGAAGCCCAGGAAGAGCACGGCGAAGTCAGCCTGATGATCACCAAGCACTGCGTGCGCTACAGCTTAAGCCTGTGCCCCAAACAGGCCAAAGGCGTGACCGGCGTGCAGGGCACGGTGCGGGCCGAGCCGCTGCAGCTGATCAACGGCAAGGAAAAGCTCACCCTGCGTTTTGACTGCAAACCTTGCGAAATGCATGTGGTGGGCAAGATCAAGCGCAGCGTGCTCAATGCCGCGCCTGAGGCGCCCATCCAGTTCTACAAGACACGCCCCATGCAGGGCGTGCATTGAGTTTCACCCCACCCACTTGCGGGCGTTTTGCCAGATCCGCATCCAGGGGCTGAGTTCGCTCCTGTCGCCGCTCGTCCAGCTCATCTGGACGTTGCGGAAGACGCGCTCGGGGTGCGGCATCATGGCCGTGAAGCGACCGTCTGCCGTGGTCACCGCCGTCAGGCCGCCTGCGCTCCCGTTGGGGTTGAAGGGGTAAGCCTCGGTGGCTGCGCCACTGTTGTCCACAAAACGCATGGACGCAATCGCCTGCGCCGCGTTGCCGCGGTATTTGAAGTTGGCAAAGCCCTCGCCGTGGGCCACGGCAATGGGCAGGCGGCTGCCCGCCATGCCTTGCAGGAACAGGCTGGGCGAATCGAGCACCTCCACCATCGACAGACGCGCTTCAAAGCGCTCGCTCTGGTTGGTGGTGAAGCGCGGCCAGGCCTCGGCACCGGGGATGATGTCGGCCAGCTCGGCAAACATCTGGCAGCCGTTGCACACGCCCAGGCCAAAGGTGTCGGCGCGGCCGAAGAAGCCCTTGAACTGCTCGGACAGCACCGGGTTGAAGGTGATGGAACGCGCCCAGCCGATGCCGGCGCCCAGGGTGTCACCGTAGCTGAAGCCGCCGCAGGCGACCACGCCCTTGAAGTCTTGCAAGCGGGCGCGGCCGCTTTGCAGGTCGGTCATGTGCACGTCGTGCGCCTCAAAGCCCGCTGCGGTGAAGGCGTAGGCCATTTCCACATGCGAGTTGACGCCCTGCTCGCGCAGGATGGCGACCTTGGGCGTGGACAAGTTGAGGAACGGTGCGGCGACGTTGTCCAAGGGATCAAAGGTGAGCGCCACATGCATGCCCGGGTCGCTGGTCTGGCCAGCTGCTGCGTGCTCGGCGTCGGCGCAGGCGGGGTTGTCGCGCTGCTGGCAGATCTTCCAGCTCACGCTGTCCCAGACCTGGTGCAGGTCTTCGAGTGGGGCGCTGAAGACTTCTTTGGTGTCGCGCCAGACGGCCAGCTCGCCCACGCCCTTGGCCACGCTGGACGTGGCCGGGCGGGTTTTGCCCACGGTGTGGCTGTGCTTGTAGAGGCCATGCTCGCGCAGCACCGCCATGACGGCGTCGCGGTCGGAGGTGCGCACTTGCAGCACCACGCCCAGCTCTTCGTTGAACAGGGCCTTGAGCGTGAGCTCTTCGCGGCGGGCGCTGACCTGCTGCGCCCAGTTCTTGGCATCGCCCGAATCCATGCGGCTGTCGCTGATGCCGTCGCCTTCGGTGATGAGCATGTCCACGTTCAGCGCCACGCCCACATGGCCGGCAAAGGCCATTTCGGCGGCGGCAGCCAGCAGGCCACCGTCGCTGCGGTCGTGGTAGGCCAGGATCAGGCCCTGGGCGCGAAGGGCGTTGACGGCGTTGACGAGCGCGATCAGGTCTTTGGCGTCGTGCAAATCGGGCACGCCGTCAAAGCTGGGGCGACCGGCATCGCCCAGCACCTGCTCCAGGATCGAGCCGCCCATGCGCTTTTCACCCTTGCCCAGATCGATCAGCAGCAGGCTGGTGTCTTGCGTCTGCTTGTCGAGCTGGGGCGTGAGCGTGCCACGCACATCGTCAACGCTGGCGAAGGCGCTGATGATCAGGCTGACCGGTGAAGTCACCTTGCGCGTCCCTTTGCCATCGTTCCACTGCGTGCGCATGGACAGGCTGTCCTTGCCCACCGGAATGGAGATGCCCAGCGCCGGGCACAGTTCCATGCCCACGGTCTTGACGGTTTCGTAGAGCGCGGCGTCTTCACCGGCTTCGCCGCAGGCGGCCATCCAGTTGGCCGAAAGCTTGACGCGTTGGAGGTCGATGGGCGCGGCCAGCAGGTTGGTGATGGCTTCGGCCACCGCCATGCGGCCCGAGGCCGGGGCGTCCATCGACGCCAAGGGCGTGCGCTCGCCCATGGCCATGGCTTCACCGGCAAAGCCCGCGTAGTCGGCCAGGGTCACGGCCACATCGGCCACCGGTACCTGCCAGGGGCCGACCATCTGGTCGCGGTGGGTCAGGCCGCCCACGGCGCGGTCGCCGATGGTGACCAGAAAACGCTTGGAGGCCACCGTGGGGTGGCTGAGCACGCCGATCACGGCATCGCGCAGGCTGACACCGGTCAGGTCGATGGGCTGCGTCTTGCGCGGGACCGATGTCACATCGCGGTGCATCTTGGGCGGCTTGCCGAGCAACACGTCCATCGGCATGTTGACTGGAGACTCATTGCCCTTGTCTTCCAGCACCAACTGGCGTTCTTCGGTGGCCACACCGACCACTGCAAACGGGCAACGCTCGCGCTCGCAGAACGCTTTGAACTGCGCCAAAGACTCGGGCGCAATCGCCATCACATAGCGTTCCTGGCTTTCATTGCTCCAGATTTCCTTGGGGGCCAGACCGGACTCTTCGAGCGGCACAGCGCGCAGGTCAAAGCGTGCACCGCGTCCGGCGTCGTTGGTCAGCTCGGGAAAGGCGTTGGACAGCCCCCCCGCGCCCACATCGTGGATCGCGAGGATGGGGTTGTTCGCCCCCTGCGCCCAGCAGTGGTTGATGACCTCCTGCGCACGGCGCTCGATCTCAGGGTTGCCGCGCTGCACGGAGTCAAAGTCCAGATCGGCTGCGTTGGTGCCACTGGCCATGGAGCTGGCCGCACCACCGCCCATGCCGATGCGCATGCCGGGGCCCCCCAGCTGGATCAGCAGCGTGCCGGCGGGGAACTCGATCTTTTTGGTTTGCGTGGCGTCGATCTGGCCCAGGCCACCCGCGATCATGATGGGCTTGTGGTAGCCGCGCTGCACGCCGTCCACCACCTGCTCGTATTCGCGGAAATAGCCGGCCAGATTGGGACGGCCGAACTCGTTGTTGAAGGCCGCGCCACCCAGCGGACCTTCGGTCATGATCTGCAGGGGGCTGGCCATGTGCTCGGGCTTGCCGCCCGCCTGATCGGACAAGCCGCCCCAGAGCTTGGACACCGTGAAGCCACTCAGACCCGCCTTGGGTTTGGAGCCCCGGCCGGTGGCGCCTTCGTCCCGGATCTCACCGCCATTGCCGGTCGATGCGCCGGGGAAAGGCGAAATCGCGGTCGGGTGGTTGTGGGTTTCCACCTTCATCAGCACATGGTGCCGGGCGGCCTCTTTCACATAAGGTGCGCCCTGCTCACCCGCACGGGCCACAAAACGCTCGATGGCATGGCCTTCCATGATGGAGGCGTTGTCGGCATAGGCCACCACCGTGTGCTGAGGGTTCAGTTTCTCGGTGTTGCGGATCATGCCGAACAGGCTGTTGGGCTGGGCTTGTCCGTCGATGGTGAACTGCGCATTGAAGATCTTGTGGCGGCAGTGTTCGCTGTTGGCCTGCGCGAACATCATCAGCTCCACGTCGGTCGGGTTGCGCCCCAGGCCGTTGAAAGCGTTGACGAGGTAGTCGATCTCGTCTTCGGCCAGGGCCAGACCCCAGGCCTTGTTGGCGGCTTCCAAAGCGGCGCGACCGCCCCCCAGCACATCCACATGTTCCATGGGCGCGGCTTGCAAGGCGGTGAACAGGGCTTGGGCATCGCCCCGGCTGGGCAAGGCCGATTCGGTCATGCGGTCGTGCAGCAAAGCAGCCACCTGGCCCAGCTGCGCGTCGCTCAGGGCCTTGGCACCGCCCAGCAAGCCGGTCTTGAGCACCAGGCGGTATTCGGTGATGCGTTCCACGCGCTTGAGGGCCAGGCCGCAGTTGTGGGCGATGTCGGTTGCCTTGGACGCCCAGGGCGACACGGTGCCCAGGCGCGGGCTCACAACAATGGCCGGACCATCGGTCGGTCCGGCATAGGGGTCGCCATAAGCGAGCAAGGCGGCCAGAGTCTTCTCTTGGTCGCCTTGCAGGGTTGTTTCGGTCGCCACCAGGTGCACAAAGCGGGCGGCCAAGCCTTGGATGTTCGGGGAAATCTGCGCCAGACGCGGCAGCAGTTGCTGGATACGGAAGTCGCTGAGGGCGTTGCCGCCTTCAAAAAAGCTGATGTGCAGGGTCACGGGGTGGCCTTGGGTAATAAGGGTACGGGGCTTGCAGAGCCAGAAACTGCCGGGGCCGCTGACTGGGGCTGACCGGACAGCTGCGTATTTTACCCGGGTGAACCCTAGGGTTGGCCGACCCGATGGGATAATTGGCCCCATGACCATCACCATCAAAACGGCCCAAGACATCGAAGGCATGCGCGTGGCCTGTCGCCTGGCCTCCGAAGTGCTCGACTACATCGAACCTTTCATCAAGCCGGGCGTCACCACCAACGAAATCGACAAGCTCTGCCACGACTACATGGTCAATGTGCAGGACTGCATTCCCGCCCCGCTGAATTACGCACCGGGCGGCTACAAGCCCTACCCCAAGTCGATCTGCACCTCCATCAACCACCAGGTCTGCCACGGCATTCCCAACGACAAGCCGCTCAAAAAAGGCGACATCGTCAACATCGACATCACCACCATCAAGCACGGCTGGCACGGCGACACCAGCCGCATGTTCGCGGTGGGCGAGGCCTCGATTGCCGCCAAGCGCCTGTGCAAGCTGACCCACGAAGCCATGTGGAAAGGCATCTTGCAGGTCAAGCCCGGCGCCCACCTCGGCGACATCGGCCACGCCATCCAGACCTTTGCCGAGGGGCATGGTTTTTCGATCGTGCGCGAGTTCTGCGGCCACGGCATCGGCAAGGGCTTCCATGAAGAACCCCAGGTGCTGCACTACGGCAAGCCCGGCACCTTGGTGGAGCTGGTGCCCGGCATGGTCTTCACCATCGAGCCCATGATCAACGCCGGCAAGCGCGACATCAAGGAGCTGGGCGATGGCTGGACCATCGTCACCAAGGACCATTCGCTGTCTGCCCAGTGGGAGCACACGGTGGTTGTGACCGAAACCGGCTTTGAGGTGCTGACCCTGTCCGCCGGCAGCCCGCCCCTGCCTGACTTTGTGACCACCACATCCTGCTGATCGGCACGCCATGACCGAGACCGCCGCGCTGCGCGACACCTTCCGCCGCGACAAGGCGGCCCTGCTTGAAGCCCTGGCCACCAGCGGCGCCAGCACACGGCATCTGCACCGCAGCCTTCGCCAGCTGGCCAAGCTGGTGGACGATTTGCTCGTTCAACTGTGGCAGCGCGCCGGTTTTGCGCCCAGGCTTTGCCTGGTGGCGGTAGGCGGCTTTGGCCGGGGCGAACTGTTCCCCCATTCGGACGTGGACGTGCTGGTGCTGCTGCCCGATGGCCAGTCGCCCGAAGATACCCCTGGCCTCAAAGAACAACTCGAAGCCTTCATTGGCAGCTGTTGGGACACGGGCCTGGAAATTGGCTCCAGTGTGCGCACGGTGAGCGAGTGCCTGGCCGAATCGGCCAAAGACATCACCGTGCAGACCTCCTTGCTGGAATCGCGCTGCATCACGGGCGATGCTGACTTGTTTGCCCAATTCAGCCAGCGCTACCAGGCGGTCATGGACCCGCTGGCCTTCATGCAGGCCAAGGTGCTCGAGCTGCGCCAGCGCCACACCAAATTCGAAGACACGCCCTACGCCCTGGAGCCCAATTGCAAAGAGTCGCCTGGCGGTCTGCGCGACCTGCAGATCATCCTGTGGGTGGCGCACGCCGCCGGTCTGGGTGACAGCTGGCAGGCGCTGGTGCACAGCGGCATGGCCACCGCGCACGAGGCGCGTGAAATCCAACGCAACGAAGCGCTGCTCAGCCTGATCCGGGTTCGGCTGCACCTGATCTCACGCCGACGCGAAGACCGCCTGGTGTTTGACCTGCAGACCGCTGTGGCCGAGTCTTTTGGCCATGAGGCCGAAGTCACCCCAGAAGGCAGGCTCAAGCTGCGGGCCAGCGAAAAGCTGATGCGCGATTACTACTGGGCCGCCAAGGCGGTCACCCAGCTCAACCAGATCCTGCTGCTCAACATCGAAGAGCATTTGCGTGGCCAAAGCGAAGACACGCGCATCAGCCTGCGGCCACTCAATGACCGGTTCTTCGACAAAGGCGGCTGGCTCGAAGTGGCCAGCGACGACCTGTATGAAAAACAGCCGCACGCCATCCTTGAAACCTTTTTGATGTACCAGACGCACCGGGGCATCAAGGGGCTGTCGGCACGCACGCTGCGCGCGCTCTACAACGTGCGCGAAGTGATGGACGCGGCATTCCGTGCCGACCCCGTCAACCACGCCATGTTTTTGCAAATCCTGCAGCAGCCGGTCGGCATCACGCATGCCATGCGGCTGATGAACCAGACCTCGGTGCTGGGGCGTTATCTGTGGGTGTTTCGCCGCATCGTGGGCCAGATGCAGCACGACCTGTTCCATGCCTACACGGTGGACCAGCACATTCTGATGGTGCTGCGCAATGTGCGCCGCTTCTTCATGGCCGAGCATGCGCACGAGTACCCGTTTTGCTCGCAACTGGCCAGCGGCTGGGACCAGCCCTGGATTTTGTACACCGCCGCCCTCTTCCATGACATTGCCAAGGGCCGTGGAGGTGACCACTCCAAGCTGGGCATGGCCGAAGTGCGCACCTTCTGCCGCGAGCACCGGGTAGCACACGAAGACGCGGACCTGATCGCCTTTCTGGTGGGCGAGCACCTGACCATGAGCCATGTGGCGCAAAAGGAAGACCTGAGCGACCCCGATGTGATTGGCCGCTTTGCCCAGCGCGTGGGCAACGAGCGTTACCTCACCGCCCTGTACCTGCTGACAGTGGCCGACATCCGCGGCACCAGTCCCAAAGTCTGGAACGCCTGGAAAGGCAAGCTGCTCGAAGACCTCTACAAGTCCACCCTGAGGGTGCTGGGCGGCCGTGCGCCCGATGCCAATGCCGAAGTGCAAGCCCGCAAGCGCGACGCGCTGATCGAACTGGCGCGCCACGCCCAGCCGCACGAAGGCCAGAAAGCCCTGTGGGACACGCTGGACGTGAGCTATTTCATGCGCCACGACGCGGCCGACATCGCCTGGCACGCCCGCATGCTCTCGCGCATCGCCGCCCGCGTGGGCGGCGCCGAGCCCCAAACCACGGTTCGCGCCCGCCAGTCGCCTGCGGGCGAAGGCCTGCAGGTGCTGGTCTACACGCCTGACCAGAGCGATTTGTTTGCACGCATCTGCGGCCACTTTGACCAGGCCGGTTTTTCGATTCAGGACGCCAAGATCCACACCACCCGCAGCGGCTGGGCGCTCGACACCTTCCAGGTGGTGGCGCCCAACATGTCCGAGCATTACCGCGAACTGGTCAGCATGGTTGAATCGGGCCTGGCGCAAACCATCGGCCAGCAGGGCCCCCTGCCCGCTCCGACGCGTGGACGGCTCTCGCGTCGCGTCAAGAGCTTTCCGGTCACACCTCGCGTGACCCTTAAGCCCGACGAAAAAGCGCAAAACTGGTTGCTCTCGGTGTCGGCCAGCGACCGCATCGGCCTGCTCTACAGCATCGCCCTGGTGCTGGCCAGGCACGGCATTCACCTGCAGCTGGCCAAGATCAGCACCCTGGGCGAACGGGTGGAAGACACTTTCCTGGTCAGTGGCGCGGCCCTGCAGCACAACAAGGCGCAGATCGAGATCGAGACGGAATTGCTGGCGGCGCTGCAGCCGGTGTGATGCAGTCCCCGCTTTAGGCGCCAGCCCTGCTGGCGATCCAGGCGCTTGTGGTCTGCCGAAGCAATCGCTTGCAGGACAAGCGCCTACAAGACTCGGCGGTCCAGGAACATGGCATCGCCATAGCTGAAGAACCGATACCCCTGCGCAATCGCATGGCGGTACAAGGCCATGATGTGCTCGTACCCCGCAAAAGCACTGACCAGCATCATCAGCGTGCTCTTGGGCAGGTGGAAGTTCGTGATCAAGCGGTCCACCACTTTGAATGCAAAACCCGGCGTGATGAAAATCTGCGTGTCGCCACTGGCCTGCCCCGACTGCGCCCACGACTCCAGCGTGCGCACCGTGGTCGTGCCCACCGCCACCACTTTGCCACCCCGGGCCTTGCATTCGGCAATGGCCTGCTGGGTGGCCTGCGGCACCTCGTACCACTCGCGGTGCATGGTGTGATCGGCAATGTTCTCGGTCTTGACCGGCTGGAAGGTGCCCGCGCCCACATGCAGCGTCACGCTGGCACGCTGCACGCCACGCGCTTGCAGCTGGGCCAGCAGGGCTTCGTCAAAATGCAGCGCCGCCGTGGGCGCCGCCACCGCACCTGGCGCGCGGGCAAACACCGTCTGATAACGGCGCTCGTCTTCTTCGGTGTCGGTGTGTTCGATGTAGGGCGGCAGGGGCACATGGCCGTGCTGCTCCATCAAGGCGTGCGGCTCGTCGCTCAGCTGCAGGTGAAACAGCTGCCCATTGGCGTCGGGCCAGCGGCCCAGCAGCACCGCGTCAAAACCGCCGTTTCGGGCACCGCCCATCATGTACAGCTTGCCACCCACGGGCGGTTTTTTACTGACCTTCATGTGCGCCACCACCTGGTGGCCAGGCAAGACCCGTTCGATCAGCAGTTCGAGCTTGCCACCCGTGGCCTTCTCGCCAAAGATGCGGGCCTTGACCACCTTGGTGTCGTTGAACACCAGCAGATCGCCTGGCTGCAGCAGCCCGGGCAGCTCACTGAATACCCGGTCCACCACCTCAGGCGAAGACCCATCGAGCAAACGCGAACCGCTGCGCTCGGGCGCGGGGTGCTGGGCAATCCGTTCGGGGGGCAGCTCAAAGTTGAAATCGCTGAGCGTGAATTGGCGTGTAGGAGCAGTCGTCATGGCAATCGGGCTGAACAGGCCCGCATAAAAAGGTGGCTATTAGACCATTGACACAGGTGTGCCCGGTGCTTGCCGGGGCTGTACCCGCTTGGCCCAAGTCGGTGGTCGAACCACCAGCCAGTGCCATTGCGCATGGCGCCAACGTGCAACCAGCTTAGGGCCTGCCACCCCTTGGCGTCCCATGCCCGATGTGTCGTAGAGCAATGCCAGATCAGCCAAAGGTATGGCTTCACGCAAATGCTGCAAGGTGCGGGGGTAACTCGCCAAAATCCGTTCGGCAGGCACGCTGTGACCGCCCTCGGCCACCCGCTGTGCCAGCCGGTCCAGCAACTGGCGCGGGTCAGTCACACACACCACCAACAACACCACCGCAAAGCCTGCAAAGACCGATCTTGTGGATCCATCACGTGTTGCAAAGCCTGCGCCTCATAGAGATCGGCGTTCACAAAGGGTGCCCCTGCTGGCAACAAACCCGTTGCAACGACCGATCGGTACAAGGTGGATTTGCCAGCGCCATTAGGCCCGGCCAGCAGGTAAAAAACCGGTTGCAAGTGGCTTCAAACCGACGGTTTCAGGTGGCCTGAATGGCCTGACGGCGGTTCGCCTGCACCGTCTGGCGCACGGCCTGCGCCAACTTGCCAGAACTGTCAGCAGCCAGAAAATCCGCCTCGATGCGGTCGAGCGGCTCCGAAGCAGGTGCTGCGCGCTGACGAACGTCGTACTGGGCAATGGCCTCACGTGCTTCGGATACGGTCAGGCCCGAAGTCTCGGCAATGCGGCCCAGCGTGGCCCAGTATTCAATCTGCCCGGCCACCGAACGCCGCATAGGCGCAGCGGCCTCGCGCGCTTGATTGACCAAACCTGCAGGCAGTTTGACAGAGGCAAACCCCGTTGAAGATGCAGCCATAGGGAGCTCCTTTTGGCGCATTTTGCGCCATCCGAACCCTTTGTGCAACCGGCAAAGCAGCCTCGCCTTCTACAGCGAGCGCGCCTGATGCCATGGATATGAACTGGAACACATTCTTGTTGTGATGCATCCGGCAAATAGCTTAATTTATTTTAAACTTTTAATATGTTTTAATTACTTATTTGTATGTATATTGAAGCGATGACGACTGGTCGGACACAGCACACATTTGCACGCATCCAAAGACCCAAAGCGCAGGAGCTGTCGGCCCTGTTCGCGGCTGTCGGGTGGGGTGAGCATTCAGAAGTTGTACTGGAAAAATCCATTTCAGCCTACCCCTGCACAGTGTGTGCTCGTACCCTGAACGGTGAACTGGTGGGCTACCTTTCTGCATTCAGTGACAAGGTGATGTCTACCGTGCTGGGGGAGCTGCTGGTCAACACCGACTGGCGCAGCCAAGGCGTTGCGAAATCCATGCTGGCGGTTCTGGAACGGCAGTACCCCGATGCGCCCATCTACATCAAGGCGCTCGGTGAATCCCGGCACTTCTATGAAGCGGTCGGATTCAAGGTCGCCAGGGCAGAAGTCACCGTGTTGTTCAAAACGCCTGCACCCAGGCAGGCACGCAAATCATTGTGAGCGGTCTAGCCAAACACAGTTCACAAGCTCATCAAATGGAATTTCCGCCCTATCTTCCAACTTTCAGCAGCTTCCAGTGTCCTGTTTGCTGGCAAAAATTTTCTTCTCACTTGCTGAAGGACCGATGCAACTGTCCATACTGCCAAGCAGTTTTGATATCAAATGTTTCCAAAGCCTTCCGCGAAGGCTTGTGGTTATTTTTCATCCTGATGGCCCTGTGGATTCCGTTGGCTTGGCCCAACTGGCAAGCATTTAAAAAATCATCGACTCTTGTAACCATCATCGGGTACTACGCAGGACAATTTTGGTATCACGCCCGCGTCTGCATTTGGGTTGACCCCGAAGATCACACTAAATCCCGACATAGTAAGGCGATGGAGTCACCCACTTGAATTCCAACATAATTTTCAATATGAAAAAATTTTTGCTGATATTGATGTTTATCATGATTACAGGTTGCGCTGGCTCCGGCCCATTTACTGAGAAATATATAGAGCATTTTCAGCCACCGATAGTGACCGATGAATATCCGGATATCCCACTAGGGATATATACTTTATACAATAATGTTCAAATGGTTGGGCTCGACCCAATGAAGCCCATTATCCCTAGTTACGGCAATAAAGGTAAGCTGCTGGCAAGTTGGAATCCCCACCCAAGCGGAAGCGCTAACCGTACTACTATTGTCATGGTACACGGCGGTCACGGGTTAGTGCCCAATGATTTTCAGAATGCAATTTGGGCGCAAAAGCAATTAGGTGCTAACGTATTAGTCCTCGATAGCTTCTGGAGCCGAGGAGTTCAAGAGAACTGGAAAACATATACACGCTTCGGTGTCAATATGCGAATGCTAGATGCGATAGCGGCTGCTCAATGGCTTCGACTGCAGGATATTGACAAAGATAAAATATTTTTGATGGGTGGAAGTCAAGGTGGGTGGACCGCATTGCGAACTGCGACTAATGAGCCATTCATGCAAGAAAACGTTAAAGGATTGTATAGAGCTGCTATTAGTTTGTACCCAGTGTGCACTAGTTCAGGTACATACGACGATCCCAAACTAGGACCGTACATTATTCCGGCAATTGTATTTACCGGTGGGAAGGATACTGGTACGGATTATAGACGCTGCCCTGCAGATGTTTTCAATTCTGCAACCAAGTGGATTCATTATAAAGATGCGACCCACGCATGGGACAGCGCCAACAGAGGTGCAGGACGAGATCCCGTAGACAAAGAATGCTCTAGGGCAAATAATATTTACAACAGGTTTGCAATATGCCGAGACAACACCGCTACCGAAGATATGTATGAGAAAATAAAAGCATTTGTCCTTGAAACATTGAAACATTGAAACATTGAAACATTGAAACATTGAAACATTGAAAATAAATCACGAAAGCGAATCTTGCTTCCATTGGTCTGCCCAGCAGGTGGCATCGAGACCGCCAATCAAATTTGCAATACCGGACAAGAAGAGTTGTATTGACCCGGTGGAAACTGCACAGATGGGGACGCGGCAGACTACTGGGTGGTGAGGTCAGCGACTGATCCAATGCAGCACCCCAAGCGCCTGAGAACCATCAGCTTTTTTTTCGGGGTGGCAAACCGGTGTGCTGGGTGAGCAGTGTGCCTTTGCGCGGTAATTGACCAGGTTTCTTCAGGCCCAAGGCTGAACCTGACTTGCCCTTGGGCTGGGTGCCCTTTGCAGATGCAGAACCAATGGTGCTGTTGGTGCGGCGCGGGCTCTGGTAGCCGCCATCCCCCAGGGGCTGCCAGTTCGGGATCAGGTGCTGCTTGCCATTACCAATCAAATCAGCACGGCCCATGGCCTTGAGCGCCTCGCGCAGCAGCGGCCAGTTGTTGGGATCGTGGTAGCGCAAAAAGGCTTTGTGCAAGCGGCGGCGTTTTTCGCCCTTGACGATGTCCACGCGTTCGCTGTCGTGGGTGATCTTGCGCAGCGGGTTGCGGGTGGTGTGGTACATGGCCGTGGCCGTGGCCATGGGGCTGGGGTAGAAGGTCTGCACCTGGTCGGCCCGGAAACCGTTTTTCTTGAGCCAGATGGCCAGGTTCATCATGTCTTCGTCGCTGGTGCCCGGGTGGGCAGCGATGAAGTACGGGATCAGGAACTGCTTCTTGCCGACCTCTTCGCTGTACTTGTCGAACATGGTCTTGAAGCGGTCGTAGGTGCCAATGCCCGGCTTCATCATCTTGGACAGCGGGCCCCCTTCGGTGTGCTCGGGCGCGATCTTCAGGTAGCCGCCCACATGGTGCTGCACCAGTTCTTTCACGTATTCGGGCGATTCCACCGCCAGGTCGTAACGCAGGCCCGAGCCGATCAGGATCTTCTTGATGCCTTTGAGGCTGCGCGCCCGGCGGTAGATCTGGATGAGCGGGCCGTGGTCGGTGGTCAGGTTCTGGCAGATGCCGGGATAGACGCAGCTGGGCTTGCGGCAGGCGGCCTCGATTTCGGGGCTGCGGCAGCCCAGGCGGTACATGTTGGCCGTGGGGCCGCCCAGATCGGACACCACGCCCGTAAAACCCTTGACCTTGTCGCGGATGTCTTCGACCTCGCGGATGATCGATTCTTCAGACCGGCTCTGGATGATGCGGCCCTCGTGCTCGGTGATCGAGCAGAAGGTGCAGCCGCCAAAGCAGCCGCGCATGATGTTGACCGAAAAGCGGATCATCTCCCAGGCCGGGATCTTGGTCTCGCCATCGTGGCTGCCCTGCGCGTCGGCGTAGCTGGGGTGCGGGCCCCGCGCATACGGCAAATCGAACACATGGTCCATTTCGGCCGTGGTGAGCGGGATGGGCGGCGGATTGATCCACACGTCACGCGCCGTCACGCCTTCGCCGTGCGCCTGCACCAGCGCACGCGCGTTGCCGGGGTTGGTTTCCAGGTGCAGCACGCGGTTGGCATGGGCATAGAGCACCGGGTCGGACTTGACCTGCTCGAAGCTGGGCAGTCGCAGCACGCTGCGTTCGCGCGGAGGCACCTTGAAGTTGCCTTTGCCCCGCAGCGATGAATTCAGCGCGGGGTTGGGCACGAACTGGATCGGTCTGACGCCTTGCGTGTTCTGCGCATCGGCCTGGGCCTGGGCTTCGTCCTCGCGGGCGCAGCTGGCGCCTTGCGCCCTCGCCTGCTCGCTGACCATCAGGTAGGGGTTGACGTGGGCGTCCACATGGCCAGGGGTGTCGACCTCGGTGGAATCGATCTCGAACCAGCCCTCGGGCGTATCCCGCCTGACAAAGGCCGTGCCACGCACGTCGGTGATCTGTTGCACCGGCTCGCGCGCTGCCAGACGGTGCGCGACTTCAACAATGGCGCGCTCCGCGTTGCCATACAGCAGCAGATCGCATTTGCTGTCCACCACGATGGAGCGGCGCACCTTGTCGCTCCAGTAGTCGTAGTGCGCGATGCGGCGCAGGCTGCCTTCGATGCCGCCGAGCACGATGGGCACTTCGGGGTAGGCCTCACGGCAGCGCTGGCTGTAAACGATGGCGGCCCGGTCAGGACGCTTGCCACCCACATTGCCGGGCGTGTAGGCGTCGTCGCTGCGGATTTTGCGGTCGGCCGTGTAGCGGTTGATCATGGAATCCATGTTGCCCGCAGTCACGCCCCAGAAGAGGTTGGGCTTGCCCATCGCCTTGAAGGGCTCGGCGCTTTGCCAGTCGGGCTGGGCGATGATGCCAACCCGAAAGCCCTGGTTTTCCAGCATGCGGCCGATCACGGCCATGCCAAAGCTGGGGTGGTCCACATAAGCGTCGCCGGTCACCAAAATGATGTCGCAACTGTCCCAGCCCAGTTGCGTCATTTCCTCGCGGCTCATCGGCAAAAACGGGGCCGTGCCAAAGCGCTGCGCCCAGAACTTGCGGTAACTGGTCAGCGGTTTGGCGTTGCGCGGGAAGAACGAGACGTCGGCGAAGGCGTTCATGGACAAGGCTTGGGGGATAACCCTGTAGTGTAGGGGCTCGCCAACGGCTTGGCTGGCGTAGGGGCATGCCCAGCAGCGCTCAAACCGGTGCGCTGGCTGGCGGCGACTCGGAGGGGAGCCGGTAACGCTGGCACAGCGCCAAAAATGCAGGCAATTCGGGGTCCAGCCCGGTTTCTTGCTGCAAGATCTCGGCCACACGAGGCGCCATGGTCTGCGCCAGACGGCTGTCCAGAAACAGCACACGCCAGCGCCGGGCCAGCATGTCTTCTGCCGTGACCGCCCATTCGTGGCGAGCACAGTAGCGCACCATCGCTTCGGTCAGGCCCAGCCCCAAGTGGGTGTGCTGGCCGGGCAATGCGCTCAGGCAGCCCGCCTGGCTGCCCAAAAGGTGTGGGCCCGGCGGCCCTTTCAGGTCAGGTGTGGGCATAAGGGTGTTGGACTCGGGCGCTCCCCAAAGCCGGTGCGTGCGCGTGTCCACCTGGCGTGCAGGGGGCGGCAGATCGCCCTGCCTGACCAGCCCCTGCAGCACCTCGGCGGCCATGCTGCGGTAGGTCGTCCATTTGCCGCCCGTCACCGTCCAAAAGCCCGGCACCTCGCGTGCAATCAGATGCTCACGCGACAAGGCACTGGTGCGCCCTGCCCCTGACCCCGACGGGCTGACCAGCGGCCTCAACCCCACCCACACACTGCGAATCTGTTCGGGCTGCAAATCCAGCCCCAGGCATCGACGGGTTTCCTGCAGCAAAAAAACCAGCTCTTGCGCCGTGGGCTCGGGTTCCAGGGGTGCGTCCTGCCGGGGCGTGTCGGTGGTGCCAATCACGGTGGCACCCAGCCAGGGCACGGCAAACAACACGCGTCCATCGGAGGTGCGAGGCACCAACACCGCCTCGGTCAAGGGCAAGGTGGCCCGGTCCACCACCAGGTGCACGCCCTGGCTGGGTTGCACCAGCGGCTGCACAGCCCCGTCGGGCGCCACGCCCTCGCCCAAAGCCAAAGTGCGCAGACGGTCCACCCACACCCCTGCGGCATTCACCACACAGGCCGCGTGAATGTGCGCCGTCTGGCCGGTCAGTGCATCGTGCAGTTCGGCGCACCAGCCATCGGCCGTCTGCGTCAATGCGCTCACACGGGTGTGGTTGCGCACCCGTGCACCCGCTTGAGCGGCGGTATTGGCCAGCGTCACGGCCAGCCGGGCATCGTCAAACTGCCCATCCCAGTAACGCACGCCAGGCCATCGACGCGCCCCGGTGGGCAGCACATGCTGCATGGCCCTGGCGCTCACCAGTTGCGTGCGCCCCAGGCTCAACCCTCCCGCCATCCAGGCGTACAGCTTGAGCCCGATCGCCGTCACGCCCCAGGACAAGCAACTGGTTTCGGCCACCACAAAGGACAGGGGTTGCGCCAGGTGCGGGGCCAACTGCAGCACGGTGGCGCGTTCGCGCAGCGCTTGCCAAACCAGCTTCAGACGCCCTTGCGCCAAGTAGCGCACCCCCCCGTGCAAGAGCTTGGTCGATCGTGACGAGGTGCCACTGGCAAAGTCACGCGCCTCCACCAAGGCCACGCGTCGGCCCTCCAGCGCGGCCTGCACGGCCACACCCAGCCCGGTGGCGCCACCTCCGATCACCAGCAGATCGCACGGCGCATGGGCCCATTGTTCAAGCGGTTCTCTCAGCATCGGAAAAGCATAACAATCCAGGGGGCGCTCCTGTTGGAGCGGCACTGTTTTTATAACCGAACCCCAAAGACACCATGGCCAGTCCCACCTACCTGCTCGCGCTTGACCAAGGCACCTCCAGCTCACGCGCACTGGTTTTTCGAGAAGACGGCAGCGTGCACAGCATGGCCCAGCAGGAATTTGCGCAGATTTACCCGCAGCCGGGCTGGGTAGAGCACGACCCGCAAGCCATCTGGCAAAGCCAATGGGCCACGGCGCAGCAGGCGCTGGCGCAAGGTGGCCTGACGGCGGCAGACATCCGTGGCATAGGCATCACCAACCAGCGCGAAACCACGGTGCTCTGGCACCGCAAAACCGGTCGCCCGCTGCACAACGCCATCGTCTGGCAAGACCGGCGCACCGAGGCACTGTGCAAACAACTGCAGGAACAGGGGCACGAGCCGCTGGTCAGCCAGCGCACCGGCTTGCGCCTGGACCCCTACTTTTCGGCCACCAAGCTGCGCTGGCTGCTGGACCATGTGGAGGGCGCACGGGCACTGGCACAGGCGGGTGAACTGGCTTTTGGCACAGTGGACAGCTGGCTGATCTGGCAGCTGACCGGTGGCCGCAGCCATGTGACCGACATCAGCAATGCCAGCCGCACCCTGCTGCTCAATATCCACACCGGGCAATGGGACGACGAATTGCTGTCCCTGTTTGGCATCCCACGCTCGGTCTTGCCGCAGGTGCTGCCCTCGGTGGCAGACTTTGGGCAAGTCATGCCTGGTCTGCTGGGCGATGGCCACAGCCCCCTGACCATCGGCGGCGTGGCGGGTGACCAGCAATCGGCCTTGCTGGGCCAGGCCTGCCTGCACCCCGGAGAGGTCAAAAACACCTACGGCACGGGTTGTTTCATGCTCATGCACACCGGCCACACCGCTTTGAGCAGCCACAACGGTCTGATCAGCACCTGTGCGGCGCAGCCCGATCCTGCTGCGGCGCCGGTCTATGCCCTGGAAGGCAGTGTCTTCATGGGCGGCGCCGTGGTGCAGTGGCTGCGTGATGGTCTCAAAGCCATCCCGCACAGCAGCGAAGTGGAGCCACTGGCCGCCAGCGTGGCCGACAGCGATGGGGTGGTGCTGGTGCCCGCCTTCACGGGCCTTGGGGCCCCTTATTGGCTGCCCCATGCGCGCGCCAGCATCCAGGGCCTGACGCGCGGCAGCACCGTGGCCCACATCGCACGCGCTGCGCTGGAAAGCATTGCCCTGCAAAGCACCGTGCTGCTGCAAGCCATGCAGCGCGACGCTCAAAGCCTGGCCGGTTTGCAGGTGCAAGCCTTGCGCGTGGACGGCGGCGCCTGCGCCAACAACCTGCTCATGCAGATGCAGGCCGACTTGATGGGCCTGCCCGTGCTGCGGCCTCAGACACTGGAAACCACCGCCCTGGGCGCCGCCTTGCTGGCCGGTCTGCAGCAAGGTGTGTTGTCGGCACCCGATGGGCTGCGCCAGCGCTTGGCGATCGAACGGGTGTTTGAGCCGCAATGGAGCCGCGACCAGGCAGAGGCCCGTCTGGCCGCCTGGGAAGCGGCCGTGGCGCGCAGTGGCTGAATGGGGGTCAAAGGTCGCGCTGCGCCTTGGCAATCAGTTCACCAAACGCCACCTCGTCCCCCAGTTGCTGGGCTGCCAGCAGCGCCAGCTTGACCAGGAACAGCTCGGACTTGTCCGGTCCCACGTCGTCGATGGCCGTGGCCAGTTGGTCGTAGGCGGATTCCAGCCCACCAATCGTCAATCCTGTGGGGGTGTTCATGGGGCAACTCCAGTGGTGGCTTGCTGCAGCGCAGCACTCAGGCGATGGGCGTCCAGCGTCATCCAGCGGGCGCAGACATGCTGGTCGGGGCGCAACAGGTAGGCGGCACCGTCGGTCCGCACGCCCCAGCGGGCGCGGGCACGGCCTTCGGTGTCGGGCAAGCAAGCGTCAACGCCTGGGGCAGACGCGCACTGCCCGATCAGCAGCACGCGCAACTTCAGGCCTTTGGCTTGCCAGGCTTTGACTGCAGCCTGCACATCGGCGGGCACGGTCGCGCCAAACACCAGCAGGTCAAAGCCACCGCCCAGATGGTCGAGCAGGAAATCGTCGGCCCCCAGGCGCACATTGGCCGGCGGCGCGCCATGCGCCGGGCCGCTCTGGAACAGCGCGTTGTCATCACCGGCACTGTTCAGGGCAGAACCGCTGTATTCGTGCGGACGCGAGGTGCGCCAGTGGTAGAGCGGGCGCACAAAGGCTTCGGTCAGCGAGAGCGACAGCACTGCGTCGCGCAAGAGCCGGAAGCCGCGGCTGGGCGGCGTCATGAAACGGGTGCTCTTGCCGGCTTCGTCGATGATTTCCCTGGCGGCGCCGACGCGCTCGGTGCTGTAGCTGGCCAGCAGGCTTTCGTGCGCCTGCCCGCTGCAGATCAGGCCCAGGCGCCAGCCCAGGGCCTGCGCGTCCTGAAAGCCGGTGTTGGCCCCACGCACCCCAAAGATGGGCAGCAGGTGGGCCGCGTCGCCAATGAACAGCGTGCGGCCGCAGCGGTAGTCGGGCAGCGTGAGGGTGCGGGCCGAGTAGACCGAACACCAGTCCATTTCCCACGTCTTGCCGCCGTGGCCGATCAGTTCGAGCTGGGCATTGATGCGGGACTTGAGCGACTCGGGCTCAAGGGCTTGCTCGGGCGTCTCGCCTTCGGGCAGCTGGTAGTCCACACGCCAGATGTTCAGTGGCTCGCGGTGCATCAGCACCGTGTTGCGCGGGTTCCATTCCGGATCGAAAAAGGCCAGCCGCTCGGTGGGCAGCGGCAGGTCGATGCGGATGTCGGCAATCACAAAGCGGCCCTCGTAGGACGCGCCTTCCAGCTTGAGGTCCAGCAAGCTGCGCAGACCTGAGCGCGCGCCGTCGGATGCCACCAGCCATTCGGTCTCCAGCGGGTAGGGGCCTTCGGGCGTGTCCACCTCGACCACCGCGTGGTCTGCATGCTGAACCAGACCGGTGACGCGATTGCCCCAGCGCAGCTCGATCAGGGGGCTGGCCTCGCAGGCGTCCACCAGAAACTCTTCCAGGTACTGCTGCTGCAGGTTGATCATCGGCCAGAAGCGGTCGTTGTCGTCCTGCGGTGCCTCCATGCGGAACACGCGCTGGCCACGGTAGAAGGAATTGCCAAAGCGCCACGGCAGGCCGTGCTGCGTCACGCGGTCGGCCACCCCGACCTGCTGCAGGATTTCCATGGAACGGCGGGTGAAGACGATGGCACGGCTGCCCTCACTGACCTGCAGTTCCGACTCCAGCAGAACGCAAGGTACCCCGTGGCGGGCCAGCTCCAGCGCGGCCGTCATGCCGACCGGACCCCCGCCAGCGATCACCACCTGGTGACGCGGCTGCGGGCCGTGCTGCGAAGGCAGCCAAGGCTGGTGGATACGGTAGTCGTAATAAATCGAGCGGCGCGGCTCGGTGGTCGGCTGATGCATGCGGGGCTCCTGATGCTGCTGGGCAGTGTAGGGGCTGGCTTGGGACAAAATGTCCCTGCAAGGGGACATGTCAAGTTGGCGCCGCCAGCAGCCAGGCGACCAGGTCCTTGTGGCCCGACACGCCCAGCTTGCGGTACAGGCGCTTGGTGTAGGTCTGGGCACTGGCACCCGTCAGACCCAGCCGGTCGGCCAGCGCGGCGGTGGACAGCCCCTGCAGCAGGCCACGCACCACGTCTTCGTCACGCGGGGTGAGTGCGGGGCAGCGCAAGGCCAGCCGGTCCAGCATCAGGGCCGTCAGGTCGGCGCTCAGCACTTGCCCGGTGTAGTGCAGACGCACCGCCTGCACGATGAGCGGCGCCAGCGCCTGCACCGCGGCCATGTCCTTCTCGCTGAACAAGCCGTGCTCCTGGCCCCGGTAAAGGTTGACCGACAGCCAGCGCCGTCCCTCGTGCAGCGACAGGATGGCCAGCCGCTCGGCCACCTGGGGCAAGGTGTAGCAAATCTGCCGGTATTCCGGGTGGTGCACATCGCTGGCCGCCTGACGGTGCAGCACGATGTGCGGGCGCTGCGGTGCAGCCCTGCGGGCAGCGGCTTCGTGCGCCTGCATGGCCTGTTGGGCACCATCGAGCCTGTAAAAGCGCTGCACATAGGCCTGCGAAATGTCAGGCAGCTCGCGGGTGCGGGCGCGATCGCCCACCGCCAGGGTGCGTGGGCGGCCCGCCCCCTCGAACGAGAAGATGGTGCATTGCGCCAGCGGCACCAAAGGCCCGAGCAGGCGCAGCACCTCTTCGGCCACGGCGTGGCGATCCGACAGGCCCAGCTTTTCCAGCAAAGCCGTCACCTGCGTCAAAGGCAAGTTCAGCGTGTGGGTGCCCAGCAGTGGGCAGACCCAGAAGCTGCTGGCGGTGGTGATGGGCGGCTGCTCGATCATGCCGGGATGGTAGGGCATGGCGGCAGCGCTGGGTTATTCTCAAGGCATGCCTTTCTCGCTTGCCGCTTCCGCCCACCACGAGCTCATCATCAAGAAAAGCCGTTTCATCGCCTGCGTGGAACCGGTGAGCGGGCGCGAGCAGGCCCAGGCCCGCGTGGCCCAGCTCAAGGCCGAGCACCCGGACGCGCGGCATGTGTGCTGGGCATTGCTGGCGGGCGGGCAATCGGCCGCCAACGACGATGGCGAGCCCGGCGGCACCGCTGGCCGCCCCATGCTCGATGTGCTTCGGCACCAGGACCTGCAGGGCGTGCTGGCCACGGTGGTGCGCTACTTTGGCGGCATCAAGCTAGGGGCTGGCGGGCTGGTGCGGGCCTACACCGATGCGGTGGCACAGGCGCTGTTGACCGCAGACAAAATTCCTGTGGTCAAACGGATGCACCTGCGCTGCAGCGTGCCGTATGCACTCGAAGGCTTGGTGCGGCGCGAAATTGAACTGGCCCAGGCCGAACTGCTGGCCGTGGAACACGGCAGCGTCGTCACGCTGCAATTTGCGCTGGCTGAACCCCTGGCGTCGGCTTTGATGCAACGCCTGGGCGACAGTGGACGCGGGCAACTGGTGTGGCTGGACGCGGATAATGCCGCCCATGCCTGAACAAGCTCCCTTGAACCAGCCTCGCTCCAAGACCGACCTTTTCGTGTCGTTCACCTTCCTGGCCCTGCAGGGCTTTGGTGGTGTGCTGGCCGTGGTGCAGCGCGAACTGGTGGACAAAAAACGCTGGATGACGCGCGAGCAATTCATCGAAGATTGGGCCGTTGCCCAGATCTTGCCCGGCCCCAATGTGGTCAACCTCTCGCTGATGATCGGCGACCGCTACTTTGGCTTGCCCGGCGCCTTGGCTGGAGTGGCAGGCATGCTGGCTGCGCCCATGGTGGTGGTCTTGCTGCTGGCCATGTTGTTTGGCACCGTGTCGGACGCCGCCTGGGCGCAAGGCGCGCTGCGTGGCATGGGGGCGGTGTCGGCTGGGCTGATTGCGGGCACCGGCATCAAGCTGATGTCGGCCCTCAGGACCAACCCCATGCGCATGCCTGCCTGCCTGGCGCTGGCGGCGCTGAGTTTTGTGGGCGTGGCCCTGCTGCGCCTGCCCCTGGCCTGGGTACTGCTGTGTACCGGTGCATTGGGCATGGGCTGGGCCTGGATTCAGCTGGCACGGCAAGCCCAAGGAGAAGGCGCATGAACCCCGTGTTGCACCTGAACATGGCCGACTGGCTGGACATGTTCCAGCACTTTACGGCGCTGTCCTTGCTGGCCGTCGGCGGCGCCATCACCACCGCGCCAGACATGCACCGCTACCTGGTTGACGAGACCCACTGGCTCAGCGAGCACCAATTCACGTCGTCGATTGCGCTGGCGCAGGCGGCACCCGGGCCCAATATCCTGTTTGTGGCATTGATGGGCTGGAACGTCGGACTCAACGCCGCTGCAGGCCATGGCGGGGGATGGCTGAATGCCGCCTTGGCCACCTTGGGCGTGGTGGTGGCCATGCTGGGCATCATGCTGCCCTCCTCCATCCTGACCTACACGGCCACGCGCTGGGCGCACCAGCACCGCGACAACATCGGCATCCGTGCCTTCAAATCGGGCATGGCGCCCATCGTGATCGCTTTGCTTCTGGCCACCGCCTGGCTGCTGTCTGCAGCCAACAACCAGCCTGCGCGAGACTGGCCCCTGTATGCCTTGACCCTTGGCACCCTGGTGCTGGTCTGGCGCACCAAGACCCACATGCTGTGGCTGATTGGCGCAGGTGCCCTGCTGGGCGCGCTGGGCTGGGTCTGAGTCTTCAGACCTGGCCCAGCGAGGACTCAGTGCGGGTTCTCAAAGAACACCGCGTTGCTGTAGTCGCTGACCTCGAAATACACCTTCTTCTCACCCGGATCGACCTGCATGTTCAGGTTCTCGTCGAGCACGCCATAACCATAGCGGTAAGCGCGGGGCGTCTTGTCGTCGGTGCCCAAGGCCGTGCTGACCTTGTCCACCTTCAAGAAGCGGCGCACCAGCTTGTCACCGGCATACACCTCCATCACCCCGTTGGTTCCCGTCCAGTTCTGGATGTCGCGGCTGATCTTGTTTTGTTGCTCTTGTGTGCAGGCGCTCAACAGCACGGCCAATGCAGCGGCCGCCAGGATCAGGTGTTTCATGTTCATGCTCCCTTGAATAAGTCAAACGTCAGCCACGCTGGCGCAGCGCCTCGTACAGGCACACGCCGCTGGCCACCGACACGTTCAGGCTGTCCACCGCGCCCTTCATCGGGATGTGGACCAGCTCGTCGCAGGTCTTGCGCGTGAGCTGGCGCATGCCTGGTCCTTCGGCGCCCAGCACCAGGGCAGTGGGGCCTTTGAGGTCCACCTGGTAGATGGATTTGTCGGCTTCGCCTGCGGTGCCAATGACCCAGATGTTGCGTTCCTTGAGCTCATTCAAGGTGCGTGCCAGGTTGGTCACCATGAAATAGGGCACCGTGTCGGCCGCGCCGCTGGCCACCTTGGACACTGTGGCATTGAGCCCTGCGGCATGGTCTTTGGGGGCGATCACGGCGTGCGCGCCAGCCCCATCGGCCACACGCAGGCATGCACCCAGGTTGTGCGGGTCGGTCACGCCGTCCAGCACCAGCAGCAGCGGGGGTTCAACCAGCGCGTCGAGCAAGTCGTCCAGCGAACGGGCCAATTCCATGGGTTTGACCAAGGCGGCTACGCCCTGGTGCCCATGGCTGCCCGCCAACTTGGACAGGCGCAGGCCATCGGCCTCGATCAGGCGAACACAGGCTTCTTTGGCGCGCTCCAGAAACTGGCGCATGCGGGCATCACGTCGCGTGGCCTCGAAATACACCTCGACGATGGACTCGGGTGCGACTTTCAGGCGCACACCCACGGCATGGAAGCCGAACAGCACTTTGGGGGAAGACATGCCTTGATTATCCCCGCTCGCTCAGGCCGGTTCGCACCGTTCGTGCAGTTGCCCGGCTTCAATCGTCAAGCGGCGTTCGCATCGCTGGGCCAGTCCCAGGTCGTGGGTGACCAGCACCAACGTGGTGCCCTGCTCCCGGTTCAGCGCAAACATCAAATCCATGATGGCTGCTCCTGTCGCGTGGTCCAGGCTGCCCGTCGGCTCATCGGCCAACAGCAATTCGGGCTCCACCACAAAGGCACGTGCCAGCGCCACCCGCTGCTGCTCGCCTCCCGAGAGCACCTTGGGGCGATGTCCCAGGCGCTCACCCAGACCCACGCGCTGCAGCATGGCGGTGGCTCGGGCACGGGCGTCCGGTATACCGGCCAACTCCAGCGGCAGCATGACGTTTTCCAGGGCGCTCAGGTTGGGCATGAGCTGAAAGCTCTGGAAAACAAAACCCACATGGCGGGCGCGCAGTCCGGCGCGTTGGTCTTCGTCACACGCGAACAGGTCTTGCCCTGCTAAATGCACACTGCCAGCGGTGGGCGTGTCCAGCCCGGCCAAGATGCCCAGCAAGGTGCTTTTGCCAGAGCCAGAGGCCCCGACAATGGCCACCGTCTGCCCGGCGCCGAGTTCGAATGAGATATCGCGCAAAATGGCGAGCTTGCCGCTCGCGTCCTGCACCTCTTTGCACAGGCCGCGCACGGACAATATGGATTCAGGCATGACTTCAACCTTGTTCAACCGTCGACACTTTAACGCGACAGGCCTGGCCCTGGCCTGCGCGGGCTTTGCCGCAGCGGCACATGCGGCCAAAGGGCACAAGATTCTGGTGCTGGGCGACTCGATCAGTGCCGAATACGGTCTGACGCGCGGCACTGGCTGGGTGGCACTGCTGGACAAGCGGCTGCAACAAAGCCATCCAGGCAGTGCGGTGGTCAACGCCAGCATCAGCGGCGAAACCACTTCGGGTGGGCGCAGCCGCCTGCCTGCCCTGCTGCGCCAGCACCTGCCCACCCACGTCATCCTTGAATTGGGCGGCAACGACGCCTTGCGCGGCCTGCCCCTGGACATGACCCAAGATAACCTGAGTGCCATGGCCCTGGCGGCCAAGGCAGCGGGCGCCCGCGTCTTGCTGCTGGGCATGCAAATGCCGCCCAACTACGGCACCACGCTCACGCGGCAGTTCGCCGCGCTCTACCCCGCCGTGGCCAAAGCCCAGGGGATCGCGCTCGTGCCTTTCTTTTTGAAAGGCGTGGGCGACGATGCCGACCCCACCCGCTGGTTCCAGGCCGACCGCATCCATCCCAACGAGGCAGCGCAAGCACGCCTGCAGGCCAATGTCTGGCCCGAACTGCAGAAATTACTGAAATGAGTGTGCATTTGATTTCGGCCACCGATGCGATGGCCCGCTATGAGCAATTTGACGCCGTCATCGACGCCAGATCCGAAGGCGAATACGCCGAAGACCATCTGCCCGGAGCCATCAACTGGCCGTCCCTCAACAACGAAGAGCGCATCCAGGTGGGCACGCTCTACAAACAGGTCAGCCCCTTCGAGGCGCAAAAAATCGGCGCTGCCTTGGTGGCTGCCAACATCTCGCGCCACATCCTGACCCATGTGCTGGACAAACCCAAAAACTGGCAGCCCTTGGTGTACTGCTGGCGTGGCGGCAAGCGCAGCAATTCGCTGGCGCTCATCCTGGGGCAAATCGGCTTCAAGGTGCACCTGATCGAGGGCGGCTACAAGGCCTTTCGCAAGGCCGTGGTGGACGATACCCCGGCGCGTGTGCAACCGCTGCAGTTTCGTGTGCTGTGCGGCCCCACTGGCTCGGGCAAGACGCGCCTGCTGCAAGCCCTGGCCGCACAAGGCGCGCAGGTGCTCGACCTGGAAGCCATCGCCAGCCACCGCGCCTCGGTGCTGGGCGTGATCCCGGGGAAGCCACAGCCCACGCAAAAAGCCTTTGAAACCCAGTTGTGGGATGCACTTCGCCGTTATGACCCGGCCCGTCTGGTGTTTGTTGAAGCCGAAAGCAAGAAGGTCGGCAACCTGACGGTGCCCGAGAGCCTGATCAACACCATGCGCGCCAGCGCCTGCGTGCGGCTGGACCTGTCCTTGCCAAGCCGCGTGCAGTTGCTCCTGGAAGACTACGACTACTTCGTCAAGGACCCGGCTTACTTTTGCGAGCGCCTGGATCGCCTGACCGACCTCAAGGGCCGCGCCCTGATCGACGACTGGAAAGCCCGCGTACAGGCCGGGCAAACGGCCCAGGTGGTGGCTGAACTGCTGGAAAAACACTACGACCCCGGCTACGAAACCTCCACCGCACGCAACTTCCGTCACTACGCACAAGCACCGCAGCTCCTGCTGGCAGGCCCCAGCCACGCGGCCATGGCCGACGCCGCGCGCCAGTGCCTCGCACAGTCTGAGCAGGCACGCTGATGTCACGCCCCCTGCCCCGCGCCTTTGAGCGCCTGGCATTGTCCAATTTGCTGGCGCAGTCTGCCGAACAACTGAGCCTGGCCGCCGTGCCCCTGGTGGCGGTGCTGCTGCTGCAGGCAGGCCCCGGCGAGATCGGCTTGCTGGCCTCGATCCAATCTTTGCCCTTTTTGCTTTTGTCGATGCCCCTGGGTCTGCTGGCCGACCGCAGCTCGCGCACCCGCTTGATGGCGCTGGCCGAAGCGCTGCGCGCACTGGCTTTGCTGCTGTTGCTGGCCTTGATCCTGACGGATCGGGTCTCGATCACGGCGCTGGCCGTGATTGGCTTTGTCGCGGCCGTGGGCACCGTGGCCTTCAGTGTGGCCGCGCCGTCCCTGGTACCGGCGCTGGTGAGTGCAGACAAGCTGGCGCGTGCCAATGGCCGTCTGGAACTGGCCCGCAGCGTGGCCTATGCTGCCGGGCCCGCATTGGCGGGCGCACTGATCGCATGGACCGGAGCACCCGCGGCGTTTGTGCTCTCGGGCATGCTCTCGGTGGTGGCGGTGCTGTGCCTGCGCGGCATCACCGAACCGGCACGCGCCGCCACGCCCGCACGCCACCCCCTGCTTGAACTGCAAGACGGCGCTCGCTGGGTCTGGAAGAGCGACTTGCTGCGGCCCATCCTGTTTTGCTCCATCGTCTGGAACATCTCCTGGTTCATGCTGCAGGCCACCTATGTGCCGTATGCCGTCCACACCCTGGGGCTGGACGCCAGTGGTGTGGGGATGACCCTGGCGCTGTACGGTGCAGGCATGATCGTTGGTGCCTTGCTCGCACCCCGGGTGATCCATGCCCTGCCCTTTGGTCAGGCCATTTTGCTGGGGCCTTATTTCTCGGTGCTGGCCGCAGTCACCATGGCCATGACGCTGCTGTGGCCCGTCGGCTGGCTGGCCGCGCTGTCGTATTTCTTTTTCGGCTCGGGGCCGATCATCTGGGTCATCACCTCGACCACCCTGCGTCAGACCGTGACGCCCCGTGCCATGATCGGGCGGGTCAGTTCCATCAACATCGTGGTCAGCACAGGCGCGCGGCCGCTGGGGGCGGCCCTGGGTGGCGTGCTCGGCATCTATTTTCCGGTGTCGGTGAGCTTGTGGTGTGTGGTGCTGGGCTTTGCGCTGCAAGCCCTGATCATCAGCGCGTCCAGAATGCGCACCTTGCAAAAGCTTCCCGAACCCTTGACCGACTGAGCGCAGCGCCCTGCCCCGTCAGTGCGGGCCGCCAACACGCTCAAGCTTCCCAGGTCACTGTGCCCCGGTAGGCATGCCAGCTGGCATGCCCAAGCCAAGGGCCCACCACCATCAGGCCCAGCATCCAGGGTGACATGAAGGACAGCACCACCAGCACGCTCAGCACCAGCCCCCACAGCAACATGACGGCCAGCTCGCCAAAAAAGACCCGGATGCTGGTGATGCCTGCACTGATGGCGTCGGTGTCGCGGTCCAGGATCATGGGGATCGACACTGCCGAAATCGCATAGACCAGCGTGGCAAAAAGGCCGCCTACAAACAGGTAAACGGCCACAAAGTCGATGTTTTCAGGGTTGAAAATCGCCTCCAGAACCCCGGTGGTGGACGGCATGCCGGTGTTGAAGAACACCGCAAAAACCACCAAAGATGCGCGCCCCCAAAGCAGCTCCAACACCAGGAGCACCAGCACCAGCATGGCCATGCTCTTGATGTGTCTGTCCCAGCAGGTCAGTGATGCGGCCAAGTCAGGCCACTGTCCTTGCTCGCGGCGCCGGCTGACTTCGTACAGGCCCATGGCCAGAAAGGGGCCAACCAGCAAACAGCCCGAGACCATGGACAAGGTGTATTCGGGGCTGCTGCGAAACACCGCGGCCAAGACTTGCGCCATGGCCCAGAACGCCGCGCCATAAAAAAGCGCTATGCCGGGACTGGCCCGCAGATCTGAAAAACCCAGCGCCAGCCAACGCCACGGTGCCGACAGCGACAGCACGACCAGCCGCGCTCTGGGCCCCTCCTGCGCTGGCGGCACATAGGGCTGTTCCATGACGGGGAGTGGGGGGTCGCGCTCAGGCGGGTGGCTGCTGGGAGTGGACATGGGTCACGGGCACGGCTTAAAACGCTTTCAGCCTAACCGCCCCGGTGGGTTTTGGGCAGTGCGGAAAACCCCATCGCTTGCAGGGCAAGCCCCTTCAAGGAGACCGGCTGGCGTGTGCCGCCCTGCTGGCGATCACGCGGGCAGGTGCAATAGCAAACTCGCCTGCAAATCGTTCAGCAGGGCCTCGGCCGATTCCAGCCCCATCGAAAACCGCACCAGATGACCGGCCTTCAAATGGTGTTGTGTGCGGCTGCGCATGCTGGGCAGGTCATAAGGCACCACCAGGCTGACGGGTCCGCCCCAGCTGTAGCCGATGCGAAACAGCTGGAGCGCTTCGCAAAAGGCATCGACCTGCGCCTGGCTGTAGCGCTCGTCCAGCACCACACTGAACAAACCTGCGGCCAGCCCTGCCCTGTCCTGCCCAGCGCAGACCGCTTGCCAATGGGGGTGACCCGGTGCGCCTTCAAAGGCCGGGTGCAGCAACTGCACGCATTGCGGCTGCTGCTGCCACCAGCGCGCCAGCGCACGGGCTGTCTGGTCTTGCGCGGCGTAGCGCAACCCGATGCTGGGCAGCGAACGCAGCACCGCCTCCACATCGTTGGCGCCCACGCCCAGCCCCAGACGCATGTGGCAGAGCTTGATCTTCAGGTGCAGTGCCTCGTCGCGGGTGACGATGCTGCCCATCAGCACATCGCCACCGCCGCTGGGGTATTTGGTCAGCGCATGCACGCTGATGTCCACGCCCAAGGCACCATCGCCCAGCAGGTCAAACGGCGCAAAAGCCAGGCCCGCGCCCCAGGTGTTGTCGAGTGCGCAAGTCACGCCACGCGAGCGGCAGATGCGCACCAGCTCGGGCAGGTTGGGAAATTCCATCGTCACCGAGCCCGGCGCCTCCAGCCAGACCAGGCGGGTGCGATCGGTGATGCGTTCGGCCAGGTCGGCTGGGTTCAAGGGGTCGTAATGCGCGTGCGCAATGCCCCAATGGCGCAACTCGCCTTCGGCCAAGGCTTTGTTGGGGCCGTAGGCGTTGTCCGGAATCAGCACTTCATCGCCCGTGTTCAGCAAGGCCAGTGCGGTGTTGGCAATCGCCGCCAGACCACTGGGCACCAGCACGCATTGCAGCCCGCCTTCCAAAGCGCACAGACGCTCTTCGAGCAGGTAGGTGGTGGGCGTGCCATGCAGGCCGTAGGTGTAAGCGCTTTTGTCTTTCCACTCGCGCGAGCGCATGGCTGCCACGTTCGGAAAGTACACCGTGGACGCCTTGAACACGCCAGGCTGTGGCGCCTCAAAGTCGGCAGGTGGTGCGTAGGGGTGGTGGATGAGGTGCGTGGTGTCGGGGTGTTTGTGCATGATTGGCATGCTAGCCTGAAACCAGACGGGTGGTCGCTGGACGAGTTTGTACATCCCACGGCCCATCAACCCACGCCATTCGCCAACAAAAAAGCCCGACGCTGAGGCCGGGCTTGGGCAAACGAAGCAGGGGAAGGATCAGATCTTCCACTTCTCCATCAGCTTTTCGGGGCGCATGTTGTCGTACGGCTCAAACGGCTGGTGAATCCAGGGGTTGGTGGGCAAAAAGTCCACCGAGTAGTCAGGCTGGAAAGTCGACACACCCTTGGTCCAGATGACCGCCGTTTTCAACTCGGTCACAGGCTTGTAGTTGTTCTTGAGCTGATCGACCACCGCCTTGAGGGTGTGGCCGGTGTCGGCCAGGTCGTCCACCAGCAGCACCTTGCCAGCGATTTCGCCCTTGGGGGTGGTGATGTAGCGGGCAATGTCCAGGTGCCCCTGCACGGTGCCGGCTTCGGCACGGTAGGAGCTGGTGGACATGATGGCCAGCGGCTTGTCAAAAATGCGCGACAGGATGTCGCCAGGGCGCATGCCACCACGGGCCAGGCACAGGATGTTGTCGAACTGCCAGCCCGACTGGTGGATTTTGATGGCGAGCTTTTCGATGAGGTTGTGGTACTCGTCGTAGCTCACATACAGGTGCTTGCCGTCTTCGGTCAACATGTGGGGGTACTCCAATAAACAGTTCGGATAAAAAATCAGGCCAGGAAGGGGTGGTGCATCAGGATCGTGTGGTCACGGTCCGGGCTGGTGGACACCATGTGGATCGGCACACCGGTGACCTGCTCGATGCGCTGCAGGTACAGGCGGGCATTGGTCGGCAGCTTGTCAAATTGGGTCACGCCCACGGTCGAATCGCTCCAGCCTTCGATGGTTTCGTAGATCGGCTTGCAACGGGCGATTTCGTCGGCCCCCATGGGCAGAATGTCGATGGTTTCGCCGTCCAGCTCGTAGCCAGTGCACAGCAACAGTTCTTTGAGGCCATCGAGCACGTCCAGTTTGGTGATGCACAGGCCTGTGAGGCCATTGACCTGGGCACTGCGCTTCAACAGCGCGGCATCAAACCAGCCGCAGCGGCGGGCACGGCCAGTGGTGGTGCCTTTCTCGGCGCCCACGGTGGCCATGTGCCAGCCGGGCGTGCCTTCCTTTTCCCACTCGAGTTCGGTCGGGAACGGGCCCCCACCCACGCGGGTGCAGTACGCCTTGGTGATGCCCAGCACATAGTGCAGCATGCCCGGGCCCACGCCCGAACCGGCGGCGGCATTGCCGGCCACGCAGTTGCTGGACGTCACAAAGGGGTAGGTGCCGTGGTCAACGTCCAGCAGCGTGCCCTGCGCGCCTTCGAACAGCAGGTTGGCACCGGCCTTGTGGGCCTCATTGAGTTCGCGCGAGACATCGGCCACCATCGGGGCCAGCACCTTGGCGTAGGCCATGGCTTCGTTGTAGACGGTGTCGAAGTCCACGGGCGCGGCGTGCAGGTGGTTGACCAGCACATCGTTGTGCAGCGCCAGGTTCTCGCGCAACTTGGTTGCAAAACGCTCAGGGTATTTGAGGTCCTGCACGCGCAGGGCGCGGCGGGCCACTTTGTCTTCGTAGGTCGGACCAATGCCGCGGCCGGTGGTGCCGATTTTCTCGGTGCCCGATTTTTCCTTGGCGGCTTCACGGGCCACGTCCAGCGCCACGTGGTAAGGCAGGATCAGCGGGCAGGCTTCGGACACCCGCAGGCGCGAACGCACTTCGACACCGGCTTTTTCCAGACCCGCAATTTCTTCGAGCAGCTTGGGCACCGACAGCACCACGCCGTTGCCGATGTAGCACTTCACACCGGGACGCATGATGCCACTGGGGATCAGGTGCAGCGCGGTCTTGACGCCATTGATGACCAGCGTGTGGCCTGCGTTGTGGCCGCCCTGAAAGCGCACCACGCCCTGCGCGGATTCGGTCAGCCAGTCGACCAGTTTGCCTTTGCCTTCGTCGCCCCACTGGGTGCCGACGACGACCACGTTGCGGCCTTGAGTTGTGTTCATGCTTGTTTTCTCTGCAATCAGATGGCTTGGATCACCCACTGCCCAGCGGCTTCAGTCAGCTCGCGGTCGCAATGGAATTCGTCGATTTCGTCTTCATGGCCTGGCAGCACGCAGACCACGGTTTCGCCACGCGCACGCAGGCTGGCAATGGCGGCACGCAGGGCCGGGGCATCGCCCCAGGGCGCGCGAATGGCCGTTCGCAAGGGCAGCGCAGGCACCGCCGCCACCAGCTCCTTGAGGTCCAGTGAGAAGCCTACGGCCGGGCGGTCGCGGTCGATGCGGTGGCCGAACACGGCACCCACGCCGTCGTAGCGGCCGCCACGCACCAGCGCATCCGACGCGCCTTTGGCGTAAATGGCAAAACGGATGCCGCTGTAATAGGCATAGCCGCGCGAGTCGCCCAGGTCAAAGCTGATGGAAATGCCTTGCACTTGGGCAGCCAGCCAGCGCAGTTGCGCCAGCGCTTGATCGATGGCGGGCAACTTGGGCAACTGCTGGACAGCCTTGTCCAACACTGACACATCGCCATACAGCGTCACCAGAGCACGCAGGCCATCTCGTCGCTCAGCAGGCAGATCGGCGGTCAGGCGCGCCAGGCCGGCGGCATCCTTGACGGCCAGCGCGGCATGGATGTCGTGGCGAAGCGCATCCGTCAGCGTCAGCCCGTCCAGCAGGCTGGCAACGATGCGGGCATCGGCCAGATCCAGGTGCAGGCCTGAAACTTTGGCAGCGCCCAGGCTGTCGATGGCCAGTTGCAGGATTTCCAGATCGGCCTCGGGCCCGGCGTGACCGTAGATTTCGGCTCCGAACTGCAAGGGCTCGCGGGTGGCGTGCGGGCGTGCCGGGCGGGTGTGCAGCACCGGGCCGCAATAGCACAGGCGCGTCAGGCCGCTGCGGCCCAGCAGGTGGGCGTCGATGCGGGCCACCTGCGGTGTGGTGTCGGCACGCAGTCCCAAGGTGCGGCCAGAGAGCTGGTCGACCAGCTTGAAGGTCTGCAGGTCCAGGGCTTCACCGGTGCCGGTCAGCAGCGATTCGATGTGTTCAAGCAGCGGCGGCATGACCAGCTCGTAGCCATAGCCACGGGCGGTGTCGAGCAGTTCGCGTCGGAGTTCTTCGATGTGGCGTGCCTCGGAAGGCAGAACATCGGCAATGTGATCCGGGAGGACCCAAGCGGACATGGGGAAGTATTAGACGGTTAAAAAGGGGATTTTACCGGTTCGCCACCTGGTTTCAGGGCCGAGCTGAACCCTTTTAGCGCTTTGCGCCGACTTCAGCCGAGCAGCCAGACCAGCACCAAGCCCAGCAGCACCATGAAGACCCCGAAAAACCGGATCTGACCGTCCTGCATCTGCAAGAGCTGGGAAAACAGCTGGCGCCAGCGGGCCGGCGCCAGCATGGGCATCAGGCCCTCGAACACCAGCATCAGGCCCAGGGCCAGCCACAGCGCATCCACCTTGGCGCCCTGCCCGGCTTATTTGCGTGCGGGTGGGGCTGAACCAGAACCCCGCATCGCCTTGAAGAACTCCGAGCTGGCCGGATCGAGCACCATGATGTCGCTTTTCTTGCCAAAGCTGGCCTTGTAGGCTTCCAGGCTGCGGTAGAACTGGGCGAACTGGGGGTCGCGGCCAAAAGCCTCGCCATAGATGCGGGCGGCCTGGGCGTCGCCCTCGCCCTTGATCTTTTGCGCATCGCGGTAGGCATTGGCCACCGTCACTTCGCGTTGGCGGTCGGCGTCGGCGCGGATTTTTTCGCCCTCGGCCGCCCCGGTTGAGCGCAGCTCGTTGGCCACGCGCTTGCGCTCGGCCTCCATGCGGCGATACACCGACTCGGTGATGGTATCCACATAGTCGGCGCGGGTGATGCGCACGTCCACAATGTCCACACCCCAAGGCTTGTCACCGCCCTTGACCACGTCCAGCACCTCGCGCTTGACTTCGGTCATCAGCACGTCGCGTTTGAGAGAAAGCAAGTCCTTGACGGTGCGCTTGTTGATCTCTTCCTGGAAGGCGTTGCGGACCACGCGGTTGAGTTGGTTGGCACCGGCCTTTTCATCCAGACCCACGTTGCGGATGTAAGACTGTGGATCGGTAATGCGCCAACGCACATACCAGTCGATCACCACACGTTGTTTCTCTGCGGTCAGCATCGGCTCGGTGTCCGGGCTGTCGAGCGTAAGCAGGCGCTTGTCGATGTAATTGACGTTTTGCAGCGGCGGCGGCAGCTTGATGTGCAGGCCCGGCTCGGTCACGACTTCCTTGATCTGCCCCAGGGCATACACCACACCAAACTGGCGTTGGTCCACCACAAACAAGGTGGAGCTCATCAGCACCACCACGAACACCAGCCCACTGAGCCACATTCCCAATCGGTTCATTTTCGGCAGTCCTTATCGGGCGTCGCGGTCACGCGAGCGCTGGTTGTCACGGGAGCGGGTGTCGGCAGGCAGGCCCCCGTTGGGCGGCAGATTGGCCACGCCGTCTGCGGCAGCTGCGGTCGCAGCTGCTGGGCTGCTGTTGACTTGCTGCAGGATCTTGTCGAGCGGCAGGTACAGGAGGTTCGAGCCTTGCTTGCTGTCCACCAGCACCTTGGTCACATTGCTGTAAACCTGCTGGAAAGTCTCGGTGTAGAGGCGATCGCGCGTGACCTGAGGGGCCTTCTGGTATTCGGGCAAGATGGCCTTGAAACGCTGGGCATCACCCTCGGCCTGGGCCACGATGCGTTCGCGGTAGGCATTGGCTTCTTCCTTCAGGCGCGATGCGGCTCCCGTGGCGCGTGGCACCACGTCATTGGCATACGCCTGCGCTTCGTTCTTGGCACGCTCACGCTCCTGACCGGCCTTGAGCACATCGTCAAAAGCGGCCTGCACCTGCTCGGGCGGGCGCACCCCGCCTTGCTGCAAATTGATGCCCACCACCTCGATGCCCACTTTGTAGCGGTCCAGAATGGTCTGCATGAGCTGGCGAACGCGAATGGCAATCTGGTCACGCTCTTCGGCCAGCGCGGAGTCCATCTTCATCTTGCCGACCACCTCGCGCACGGCGGTTTCAGCCGCCTGCACCACGGCTTCGGTCGGGTTCTTGCTCTCGAACAGGTAGGCGCGTGCGTCGTTGAGGCGGTACTGCACGGCAAATTTGATCTCGACGATGTTCTCGTCTTCCGTCAGCATGGCCGACTCGCGCAGACCGGTGGCCTTGATGATGTTGTCACGCCCAATGTCCACCGAACGGATCTGCGAGACATAGACCAGCTCGTGGCGCTGCACCGGCCAGGGCATGCGCCAGTTGAAGCCAGCCCCGACGGTGGATTTGTATTTGCCGAACTGGGTGATGACGGCCTGCTGGCCTTCCTGCACGATGAAAAAACCCGTGCCCAGCCAGACCAGCAAGGCGCCGCCCAAGACTACGCCCAGGCCCAGATTGCCCAGAAAGCCAGGCAAACCGCCCGGGCCCCCGTTGTGGCCGCCACCAGAGGGCGGGCGACTCCCCGCCCCTTTGCCACCAAACAACTGGCCCAGCTTCTGGTTGAAGTCGCGCCAGAGTTCGTCCAGGTCAGGCGGCCCACCGGCCTGGCCCGGCTGAGGGCGCTGCGGCTGCGGTTGTTGCGGCTGCGGGTCCTGGGCGGAAGGCTCCGCGTTCGGGGACTTGTCGTCACTGCGGCCCCAGCGGGGGTCATTGAGGTTGAACATGCCGCGCACGCGCGCCGGCAGGGTGAACCATCGGATGGCAGGCAAATGGAAATTCATGGTTTGGGCGAGTTCCTGTCTGGCTCACATTGTGCCGAAATCCGGCGATGGGTCCGACGCCCCGTCCGAGGAATTCCGGTACAGATCACGGACATCTTGCGTTGCGTCTTCGGGGTTGGGCAGTCGTTCGCGCACGGTGCGGGCCAGCGCATGGCGCAGCAGGTCCATGCCCTGCCCTGTGCGGGCGCTCACAAAAATGCGCGGCACGGGCTGGCCATCCACCTCGTAGCTGTCCTCAAAAGCCAGGGGCTGACGGTCGCTGGGCAAGGCGTCGAGTTTGTTGAACACCAGCAACTGCGGCAAGTCCTGGGCGCCGATTTCGGCCAGCACCTTTTGCACTTCGGCCATCTGTTCCGGAAAATCGGGGTTGGATGCGTCCACCACATGCAGCAACAGATCGGCTTCGGTGGCTTCTTGCAAGGTGGCCTGAAAGGCCTCGACCAGTCCGTGCGGCAAGTCACGAATGAAGCCCACCGTGTCCGACAGCGAGACCGAACGCCCCGCTTCACCCAGGTACAGCTGGCGCGTGGTCGTGTCCAGCGTGGCAAAGAGTTGGTCGGCCGCGTAGGCGCGGGCTTTGACCAGGGTATTGAAAAGCGTTGATTTTCCGGCGTTGGTGTAGCCCACCAGGGAAATCTTGAAGGTCTGGTTGCGCTCGCGCTGGCGGCGCTGGGTGTTGCGTTGCTTTTTGACCTTGGTCAGACGTTCCTTGGTGCGCTTGATGGCCTCGCCGATCATGCGGCGGTCCAGCTCGATCTGGGTTTCGCCTGGCCCCCCGCGCAGGCCAATGCCGCCTGTCTGGCGCTCCAGGTGGGTCCAGCGGCGCACCAGACGGGTAGACAGGTACTGCAGGCGCGCCAGCTCGACCTGCAGTTTGCCCTCGTGGCTGCGGGCACGCTGGGCAAAGATTTCGAGGATCAACAGCGTGCGGTCATTGACCGGCAAGCCGATGTGGCGCTCCAGGTTGCGCTGCTGTGCGGGGCTGAGCGACTGGTCAAACAGCACCTCTTTGGCACCGTGCATGAGCGCCAGTTCTCGGATCTCGTCGGCCTTGCCGCTGCCAACAAACAACGCCGGATCAGGGGCCTTGCGCTTGCAAGTCAGACGCGCCACGGGCTTGAGGCCACCCGACTCGGCCAGCAGGCCAAGCTCAACCAGGCCCTGGTCAAAATGGGGCAGACCAAAATCAACGCCGACCAGAAGGGTCGGCGCTGCGGAGGAAGAGGAGACGTCTGTCAATCCAAGGGCGTCGGCCAGGTGCACTGGCCAACGTCAGGGCGGGCGATCAAGCGACGGTGGCTTCGCCGGTGTCCTGGGCAAAGTTCACGGCGCGGCCAGGAACGATGGTGGAGATGGCGTGTTTGTAGACCATTTGCGTGACGGTGTTGCGCAGCAGCACCACGTACTGGTCAAAAGATTCGATCTGGCCTTGCAGTTTGATGCCGTTGACCAAGTAGATGGACACTGGCACATGCTCACGACGCAGTGCGTTCAGGAAAGGATCCTGCAAGAGTTGGCCTTTGTTGCTCACGATATTCTCCGTGTTCAGTGGTTTTGGAAGTTCCGACCTTACCACAGCGGCTCAACCCGCCTGCGCCAAGGTCAATCGCTCAGACGATCAGCCGTTTTCCTTGTCGGCGTAGGGATTGTGCGAGGTTTTCATCTCAATGCGCAGGGGCGTACCCACCAATTCAAAAGCCTTGCGAAAGCGCCCCTCCAGAAAGCGTTTGTAGGCTTCGGTCACGTGTTCGAGCGAATTGCCGTGGATCACAATGACCGGCGGGTTCATGCCCCCCTGGTGCGCATAACGCAGCTTGGGTCGGAACATGCCAGTCTTCTTGGGCGTCTGGAACTGCACCGATTCGAGCAGGATGCGGGTGAGCACCGGCGTGGTCATCTTGCAGGTGGCCGCCCGGTGGGCCTGGGCAATGGAGGTCCACAGCGGCCCCAGGCCTTGGCGCTTCTTGGCCGAGATGAAATGCAGGTTGGCGAACTTGAGGAATGCCAAGCGGGTTTCGATGGAGCGCTGCACCAATTGGCGCTGGTACTCATCCACCGCATCCCATTTGTTGACGGCCAGCACCACCGCACGGCCACTGTCGAGCACAAAGCCCGCAATGTGCGCGTCCTGGTCGGTCACACCTTGCGTGGCGTCAATCAAAAGCAGCACCACATTGGCGTTTTCGATGGCTTGCAGGGTCTTGACCACCGAGAACTTCTCGATCGCCTCGAAAACCTTGCCTTTGCGGCGCAGACCGGCGGTGTCGATCAGCTCGAACTTCTGGCCGTTGCGCTCAAAAGGCACACTGATCGCATCGCGCGTGGTGCCCGGCATGTCAAACGCCACCAGGCGTTCTTCGCCCAGCCAGGTGTTGATCAGTGTGGACTTGCCCGCATTGGGGCGCCCGGCCACCGCCAGCTTGATGACCGAGGGGTCTTCTTGGGTTTCCTCGTCCTCTTCAGGCAGGTTCAGGGTGTCGAGCGCCTCTTCGAGCATGCCGCGCACGCCCTGACCGTGGGCCGCTGACACCGGCAGCACCTCGCCCAGGCCCAGCTCGTAGAACTCGGCGAGCTGGCTGCCCTCTTTCATGCCTTCGGCCTTGTTGGCCACCAGCAGACACGGCTTGCCGATGCGGCGCAGGTATTTGGCAATGTCGTGGTCCTGGGCAGACAGTCCGTTGCGGGCATCGACCACAAAGATCACCACATCGGCTTCGGCCACGGCTTGTTGCGTCTGCTTGGCCATTTCCTTGTAGATGCCGCTGCTGGCATCGGGCTCAAAGCCACCGGTGTCGATGACGATGTACTCGCGTTTGCCCAGGCGACCCTGGCCGTAGTGGCGGTCGCGCGTGAGGCCAGCAAAATCGGCCACGATCGCGTCCCGGCTCTTGGTCAGCCGGTTGAACAGCGTGGATTTGCCCACATTGGGGCGGCCCACCAGGGCCAAAACGGGTTTCACTTCAATGTTTTCCGATTCTCTTCAGTTCAATCGCCAGCCCGTCACCAGGCCGCTGCGGTTGACCGTCACCAAGGTCTGGCCCGCCAACACAGGTGGCATGGCCACGGCTGTGCCGTCGGTGGCCAGGCGTTGCAAGCTCTTGCCTTGCTCGCGGCTGAGCAGGTGCAGCGCGCCTTGCGCGTCGCCCACCGCAATGGCTGGCCCCCAGACGCGCGGTGCCGTCAGACCGCGAAAACGGTAAGACTCGTCGGACCAGACCAGTTGACCGTCCACGCGGTTCCAGGCGCGCAGCTTGCTGTCCGACTCCACGCCAAACACACGCGCCTCATCACCGTCCAGCCCCTGGTGGCCTTGTGCAGGACGGGTCCAGAGCACTTGGCCGCGCGCCGTGTCCACACAGCCCACCGCCGTCTGGAAAGAGCGCACACACACGCTTTGGCCCTGACGGCTCACACCAGCGACCAGATCTACCAGGCGTTCGACTTCGTTGGTGCCGCGTGAACTGCCCAACAAAGCATCCCAGCGCACCTGGCCATTGACAGGCGCAATGCCGCTCAGGCGCCCACCATTGCCCGCCAGCAGGGTGTCACCCAAGGCCGTCAGCACACCCGCCTGACGCAACACCAGGGGGTCGGCATTGCGTTGCAGGCTCCAAAGGCGTTGGCCACTGGCGCCATCAAAAGCGGTCACTGTGCGGTCGGCGGTTTGCACAAACACGCGCTCACCGGCCACCAGCGGCGCAGTGAAGGTCTGTGCGCTCAGGCGCTGACGCCAGATCTCACGGCCTGATTCGATCACCAGCAAGGTGTTGTCGGCAGACACCACGGCGTGGCGCTTGCCATCGCTGCCTACTCCGGCCATCAGTGCTGTGTTGAGCTGGATGCGCCAGACTTCACGGCCGGTGGCGGCGTCCAGTTCAGCCAGCAAACCCTGACTGGAACCCAGCACCACGCGGTTGCCCAGCACAGCGGCTTGCACCGGCGTGCTGATTTCACCCAATTGGGCGGTCCAGGCCCGGCTGACCGCGAGGCTGCCCGATACCGCAGGCAACTCTGCGGGTTGGGGTTTGCTGGGGCTGCTGGAGCAAGCCGCCAAAACCAACGCCAACAGCAGGCCAGGGACTGCCAGGGACAAGCCCGAGCGGCGCATCACGGCTGCACCTCGGCACCCAGGGCGCCCAGCTTGGCCTGCACCACACGTCGGTATTCATTGCCTGCAGGCAAACCTTTGTAGGCCTGCTGGTATGCGGCCACGGCTTCGGAGGTTTGCTTTTTGTCGAGCAGCAGGTCACCCTTGAGGTCAGCGGCCAGCGGCGCCAGGTCAGCCGAAAAACCGGTTTGCAGGGTTTTAAGGGCATCGTCGGCCGACTGGGTGTCCCACTGCAGAGCAGCCAGGCGCAGACGGGCCAAATCGCGCAAGGCGACTTCGGGGGCATCGGCAGCCACCCAGGCCAGAAGCCCTCTGGCCTGCTCGGACTTGCCTTTGTCGGCCAGACTGCGCGCGGCCAGCAAGCCCGCCTGGTGGGCAAACTGGGTACTGCTGAACTTGTCTTTCATGTCGGCCATGCTGCGCTCAATGCGCGTCAGGTCTTGAGCCAGCACCGCCTTTTCGACTTCGTCGTAAAGCGCCGAGGCCTTCGTGGCCTGGTTGCGCTGCCAGTATTGCCAGCCGTTCCAGGCGGCATAGCTGCCCAACACGGCGATCAGCACCCAGGAAATCAGGTTGCCCCAGGTTTTCCAGAAGTGCTTGAGCTCCGCAAGCTGTTCCTGTTCTTCGAGATCGAGATGTGCTGCCATGGTGTGTCTGTGTTGAATCAGGAAGATTGTAGGGTCGTGGCCCAGGCGGCCACAGCGTCCAGGCGCTCGGTGCGCTGGGCACCCTGGCCGTCGCGCAGCGACTTGACGGTGACCTCGCCACGGGCGAGTTCGTCACCGCCAAAAATCAGGCCAAAGGCCGCGCCGCTGGCATCGGCCTTCTTGAACTGGCTCTTCATCGAGCCCATGCCCTCGCCCGTGCCCGCATGCATCTGCGCTGACACGCCTGCGGCACGCAAGGCCTGCAAGGTCTGGATGGCCTGAGGCAACGCCGCCGTGTCGGGAATGATGGCGTACACATCGGGCACCAATTCATCGTGTGCAGTGCCCTGCTCTTTGACCAGTTCAAGCACACGCTCCACGCCCAGCGCCCAGCCCACGGCAGGCGCCGGCTTGCCGCCGACCTGCTCGATCAGGTAGTCGTAGCGACCACCGCCACAGATCGTGCCCTGCGAGCCCAGGCTTTCGGTGATGAACTCGAAGACCGTGAGGTTGTAGTAGTCCATGCCGCGCACCAGGCGCGGATTGATGCGGTAGGCGATGCCATTGGCTTCCAAAATGGCCTTGACCGCGTTGAAGTGCGCCAGCGACGCCTCCCCCAGAAAGTCCAGCAGCTGGGGCGCGGACTCGACCACAGGTGCCATGGCCGGGTTTTTGGTGTCCAGGATGCGCAAGGGGTTGCTGTGCAGGCGGCGCTTGGCATCTTCGTCCAACAGTTCGGCGTGCTGCTCGAAGTGGGCAATCAGGGCGGCGCGGTGGGCGCGGCGCTCGTCGGGCTGGCCCAGGCTGTTGAGCTCCAGACGCACGTCCTTCAGGCCCAGTTCTTTCCAGAGGTCGTTGGCCAGCAAGATCAATTCGGCATCGACCTCGGGTCCGCCAAAGCCCAGCACCTCGGCGCCGATCTGGTGGAACTGGCGGTAGCGGCCACGCTGCGGGCGCTCGTGGCGGAACATGGGACCCATGTAGTACAAGCGCTTGCCACCCTCGTAGAGGAGGTTGTGCTCGACCACGGCACGCACCAGACCCGCCGTGCCCTCAGGGCGCAAGGTGAGCTGTTCGCCATTGAGACGGTCTTCAAAGGAGTACATCTCCTTTTCGACGATGTCCGTGACCTCGCCCAGGCCACGCACGAACAAGGCCGTGGGCTCGACGATGGGCAGGCGCACATTGCGGTAGGCATAGCGGGCCATCAGGGCACGCACCTGGGCTTCGAGCCACTCCCACTGTGCCGAATCCGGCGGCAGGATGTCGTTCATGCCCTTGACGCCCACCAGCTTCTGGGCTTTGGGCTGTTTGGTGTTTTGTTCTGTCATTCGGGATTCAGGCTTTGGCGCTGCCAAAGCGTTTCTCAATGTAGTCTTCGACGATGCGTTGGAACTCCTGGGCAATGCCCTCGCCACGCAAGGTCATGCGCTTTTCGCCATCAATGAACACCGGGGCCGCAGGTGCCTCGCCGGTGCCCGGCAGGCTGATGCCGATGTCGGCGTGCTTGCTCTCGCCAGGGCCGTTGACGATGCAGCCCATCACGGCCACTTTCAGGCCTTCCACACCCGGGTATTGGCCACGCCAGACCGGCATTTGGGCACGCAAAAAGTCGTCGATCTGCTTGGCCAGTTCCTGAAAGGTGGTGCTGGTGGTGCGGCCACAGCCTGGGCAGGCGGTCACGCTGGGCACGAATACGCGCAGACCCAGCGACTGCAAGATTTCGGAAGCGATCACCACCTCTTGCGTGCGCGACTCGCCCGGCTGGGGCGTGAGCGAGACGCGAATCGTGTCGCCAATGCCTTCTTGCAGCAGGATGGCCAGCGCTGTGCTGGATGCCACTGTGCCCTTGGTGCCCATACCCGCCTCGGTCAGACCCAGGTGCAACGGGTAGTCGCAGCGGCGGGCCAGCTCGCGGTAAACCGAAATCAGGTCCTGCACGCCCGAGACCTTGCACGACAAGGCGATCTGGCTGCCATCCATGCCCATGGCCTCGGCCCTTTGGGCTGAGCCGATGGCGGACTGGATCAAGGCTTCGTACATGACCTGGCGCCCCTCAAAGGGCTGGGCGCGGCGGCTGTTCACGTCCATCAATTCGGCCAGCAACTCCTGGTCCAGGCTGCCCCAGTTCACGCCGATGCGGATGGGTTTGTTGAATTTTTGGGCCACCTCGATCATCTGACCGAACTGCACATCGCGCTTGTCGCCCTTGCCCACGTTGCCGGGGTTGATGCGGTATTTGGACAAGGTCTCGGCGCAGGCCGGGTAATCGGTGAGCAGGCGGTGGCCGTTGTAATGGAAGTCACCGATCAAGGGCACGTCAATGCCCATCTTGTCGAGCTGCTCGCGGATGTGCGGCACGGCCTGCGCGGCTTCGGGTGTATTGACGGTGATGCGCACCATCTCGGAGCCCGCCAAGGCCAGTTCCTTGACCTGGATGGCCGTGCCGATCATGTCCACCGTGTCGGTGTTGGTCATGGACTGCACGCGTACCGGCGCACCGCCGCCCACCGTGACAACACGGTTGCCCCAGACCACACGGGACTGGCGGCTGGCGCGCTGCGCGGGCGCAGCAATCTGGATGGGCGAATCGCTCATGGTTTGATTTGGATGCGAAGTTCGTTGTTCAGGGTGTTGCCCGACACGTCAACCGCTTTGCCCTGCCACTGCAATTCGGTGTGGTCGGCTCGGCTGGTGTAGACGAACACGGGCGCCTGGAGGTCCAGTTCAAGCACTTCTCCGGCCTTGACCTGGCGCTTGAGCGCCACACCACGGAATTTGTCACGGATTTCGACCCAGGCATCGGCCTTCAGGCGCAGCACCAACGGGGCCGAGACGCTGCTGCGGACAGGGGCCACGCTGGGCGAGGGAGCGGCAGGTGCTGCCGATGCTGTGGCCACAGGCGCCAAGGCCGGCTTGGAGGCACTGGGCAATGCGGACGGGCTCACCGGCTCAGACGCCGGGCGGGTCAATGAAGCCGAGGCTGCGGCAAGCGCAGGCGCTGAAGCCGGACTGGCTGCAGGCACCAAGGCTGCGGGCGCTGCTTCGGCCGGGGTCTGCTCAGGGTTTTGCGCCTGCCCCATCACTTCGGGCGCAGGCTGGTTGCTGGCGGCCGGATCGTTGCGGCTGGTTTCGGGCCACTGGATGTCGGGCCACCAAACCAGCGCCGCCACCCCGGCCAGCATGAGCACGGCCAGCAACAGGACCTGGCGCGACAAGCCTTTGTGGCTGCGCTGACGCGAACTGCTGCAGGCAGGCGAATGCGCTGCTGCTTTGGCCACCGGATCCAGCACCTTGGGGGCATCGCCCTTGGGCAAGGCAGCCATCACAGCGCTGGGGTCGAGCTTGAGCTGTCGGCACACCGACAAAGCCAGCGCGCGCACAAATGCAGCGCCCTTCAAGGCGTCATGACGATCGGCTTCCAACGCTTCAAGCTGGCGCACGCTGACCTTGAGGTTGACCGACAGCACCGCCAGGTGCAGGCCTCGGGCCTCGCGGGCGGCACGCAGCATCTGGCCCGCCGTTGGCGTGGCTGAAACACTGCTGGCATCTTGTGGCTGCATACCGTCCGTCGAATTCATGGCCTTGTCTCCGTTTGTGTGGCGGGCAGGATGGGGATCACGTCGTTGGCGCGCTGACGGGCCACGCGTTCCTGAACCTTGGTGCGGTCTTTCACATCACCGGCGAGCTGACCACAAGCCGCATCGATGTCGTCGCCCCGCGTCTTGCGCACGGTGGTGACGATGCCCGCGTCGAGCAAAATTTTGGCAAAAGCCTGCACTCGGGCGTTGGGCGAGCGCAGCAGGCCAGAGGCCGGAAACGGGTTGAAGGGAATCAGATTGAATTTGCAGCGCAGGCCCCGGCGGCCGTGGCGCTGAATCAGCTCGATCAGCTGGCGCGCATGCTCAGGCTGGTCGTTGACACCGTCAAGCATGCAGTATTCAAAGGTAATGAAGTCGCGCGGCGCATGCGCCAGGTAACGCTCGCAGGCCTGCAGGAGTTCATCGATGGGGTATTTGCGGTTGATCGGCACCAACGAATCGCGCAGCGCGTCATTGGGTGCGTGCAGCGACACCGCCAAGGCCACCGGGCAGTCTTGCGCCAGGCGGTCGATCATGGGCACCACGCCCGAAGTGGACACCGTGACACGGCGGCGCGACAGGCCATAGCCGTGGTCGTCCAGCATGGTCTTGAGCGCCGGGATCAGGGCGCTGTAGTTTTGCAGCGGCTCGCCCATGCCCATCATCACCACATTGGAGATGACGCGTTCGTCGGTTTTGAGGTGCTGGCGCAGGAAATGCTCGGCAAACCACAGCTGCGCCAGAATTTCGGCCGTGGACAGGTTGCGGGAAAAGCCTTGGTGACCGGTGGAGCAAAAGCGGCAGCCCACTGCGCAACCGGCTTGGGAGGACACGCACAGCGTGCCTCGGTCGTCTTCCGGAATGAACACCGATTCGACGGCGTTGCCGTCTCCCACATCAAACAGCCATTTGATGGTGCCATCTTGAGAGATGTGCTGGCTGACCACCGGCAATGCGGCGATGTGGGCGGTGGTTTTGAGTTTTTCGCGCAGGGACTTGGCCAGATCACTCATCTGGTCAAAGTCGCTGGCTCCCCGTTGGTGGATCCAGCGGAAAAGCTGCGTGGCCCGGAAACGTTTCTCGCCCAGACCCTCGCAAAAAACGGCCAGACCTTCCAGATCGAATTCGAGAAGGTTGGCCGTCATGGGGTGTACGCCGAATTCGCGAACGGGTCGCGCGGCGATCAGCGGCTGTAAACGTTCATGCCGGGGAAGAAGAAAGCAACTTCCACAGCAGCGGTTTCGGGGGCGTCAGAGCCGTGCACGGCATTGGCGTCGATGCTGTCAGCAAAGTCAGCGCGGATGGTGCCAGCGGCGGCCTTCTTGGGGTCGGTGGCACCCATCAGGTCGCGGTTCTTGCCGATGGCGCCTTCGCCCTCGAGGGCCTGGATCATGACGGGGCCGGAGACCATGAAGTCCACCAGGTCCTTGAAGAAAGGACGCTCTTTGTGCACAGCGTAGAACTGCTCGGCTTCGCCGCGCGACAGGTGAGCCATCTTGGCGGCCACAACCTTCAGGCCAGCAGCTTCGAAACGGGCGTAGATCTGGCCGATGACGTTCTTGGCAACGGCGTCGGGCTTGATGATGGAGAGGGTGCGTTCGATGGCCATGATGGTTCCTGAAAATGTGTTTTTGAAAGCTTTTTTGCCATTTTGGCAAAGCCGCTTATTCTAACCCGAGACCCCGGGTTAGCCCCGAGGCAACGGCGCAAGCCCCTCCAAAGCCACAGGTCAGCGGCTGCGGCCGCCCGAGCCACCTGTGCGGCGTGCGCCGCGCGGTTTGCGCGACTGTTCTTGCTTGTTGCGGTTGAAGCTGTCGGCGCCGATGTAGCCCTGGCGGGTTTGCATCGGGTCGGGCTGCCCCGCCCCCTCCTTGCCACTGCGGCCAGGGCCTCCCGTGCGCCCCTGGCCTGGCTTGCCCCGACCCATCGGCGTCCTGGCGGCAGGCTTGCTGGCACGGTCTGGACGGCCACGGCCGCGCTGTGGCGCAGTACCCGGCTGGCGTTCGGGGGCACCCACCGCTTTCATCAGGGCGCGGATATCGGATTCACCCAACTCCAGAAAGGCGCCTCGGCGCAGTCCGTGCGGCAGCACCATGGCGCCATAGCGGATGCGGATCAGGCGGCTGACCGCGTGGCCCACGGCCTCCATCATGCGGCGCACCTCGCGGTTGCGGCCTTCGGAAATCGTCACGCGATACCAGCAGTTGGAGCCCTCACCACCGCCGTCTTCGATGCTGCTGAACTGGGCCGGACCATCGTCCAGCACCACACCGTCCAGCAGTTTTTGCTTTTCTTCCTTGGACAAGGCGCCCAGCACGCGCACGGCGTATTCGCGCTCCAGGCCAAAGCGCGGGTGCATCAGGCGGTTGGCCAGTTCACCCGAACTCGTCAGCAGCAGCAAGCCCTCGGTGTTCAGATCGAGGCGACCCACCGACTGCCATTTGCCATGCTGCAGGCGCGGCAGCTTGCGAAACACACTGGGGCGGTTTTGTGGGTCGTCGTGGCTGACGATCTCGCCAGCAGGCTTGTGGTAAGCAATGACGCGGGCGGGCGGCGGCTCGATGCGCACGCGGATCGGCTTGCCATTGACCTTGACCACGTCGCCGTACTGGATGCGCTGGCCCACGTGGGCCGGCTCGTTGTTGACCGAAATGCGACCTTCCAGAATCAGCTGCTCCATCTCCAGGCGCGAGCCCAGACCGGCCTGGGCCAGCACCTTGTGCAGCTTGGGCGAGTCGGGCTGCGGGGCCAGCACGCGCTTGCCCAGATCGGCCACTTCAGAAGTTTCGTCCTCGGCATCGAACTGGCCCGACACCACATCGGCCAGATCCACCGCCTTGTAGCCACCACTGGGGGCAGCGCCTTGTTCAGGCTGGTCGGGGGTCGGACGGTCTTGCGCTTCAGTGCTCATGCTCGGGGCCAACGTTGTCGGCAGATGGGGATTCAGGGAATGGGGTATTGGGCTCGGCGGCCACCTCGTCGGGGGAGGCAAGTTCCAAGGGTTCGAGCGCCTCCTCCAGCGAAAGCGTGGGCTGCACAGGGTCTTCTTCCTGCACCAGCCCTGCCAGCGCCGAGGCCTGGTGTTCGACGTTGGCCAGCAAAGGCAACTGGTCAAGCGCAGACAGGCCCATGTCGTCCAGGAAGTGGCGCGTGGTGGCGTACAAGGCGGGACGCCCCACGGTCTCACGGTGACCAATCACCTCGACCCAGCCACGGTCCTCCAGTTGCTTGAGGATCTGGGAGTTGATCGTCACGCCCCGGATGTCTTCCATGTCACCCCGGGTGACCGGCTGACGGTAGGCAATGATGGCCAGGGTTTCGAGTGCGGCGCGGGTGTACTTGGGCGGTTTTTCGGGGTGCAGACGGTCCAGAAAGACGCGCATTTCGGGGCGACTCTGAAAACGCCAGCCACTGGCCACCGCCGTCAGCTCCAGGCCGCGCTGCGCCCATTCCTGCTGCAGCTCGGACAGCAGTTGGCGCAGGGTGTCCGCGCCCAGGGCATCGTCAAACAGCACCCGCATCTCGCGCAGCGGGAGGGGCTGGGCCGTGCACAACAGGGCCGTTTCAAGGACACGCTTGGCTTGCGCCGAGTTCATGGTTCAGGTCTTTTCGGGGGTGGCGCCAGCGGCGCCTTGCATGCTGGAAAGTGGCATCCGGGCATTCCGGGACCACAGGATGGGAACCGGGCGGCCATCCCAGACGGCCTGCCGTGCCCAAGGGCTTCAGTCGGCCTCATCGTCCAGATGGGCCTCGTCTGTCTCATTGTACCGAAGGCCCAACGCCACCAAGGCCTGCTGCATGTCTTGCGGCATGGGCACCGACCAAACCAGTTCCTGCCCTGTGAAGGGGTGCACAAAAGCCAGGCGCCAGGCATGCAAGGCCTGGCGGTGCATGCCCGCCAGCGGCTGGCCGCCGTACAGCGCGTCGCCCAACAGCGGATGGCCAATGTGCGCCATGTGCACCCGGATCTGGTGCGTGCGCCCAGTATGCAGGATGCAACGCACCAGGCAGGCCTCGTCGTTCTGATCCAGGCAATGGAAGGTGGTGCGTGCGGTTTTGCCGGGCAGGCGCGTCAGGTCCACCACCGCCATGCGCAGGCGGTTGGCAGGGTCGCGGCCAATGCCCACGGCCACTTCACGCTCTGGGTCACTGGGCCAACGGCGGTGGCCAATGGCCAGGTACTGTCGGCTGACCTCGCGCTCGGCAATCATGTGCACCAGCGCGTCCATGGCCAGGCGGGTGCGGGCCACCACCATCAGACCGCTGGTGTCTTTGTCCAGCCGGTGCACGATGCCCGCGCGGGGCAAATCGATGACCGCCGGGTCCAGGGCCAGCAGGCCATTGAGCAAGGTGCCTTGCCAGTTGCCCGGCGCCGGGTGCACCACCAGGCCTGCCGGTTTGTGGATCACGCGCAGGTGCTCGTCCACATAGACCGTCTCGATCGGCATGTCCTGCGGCACAAAGGCCCGCGACTGCGGTGTGGGCCGCAGGGTGATGGTCAGGTGCTGCCCCTGGCGCACTTTGGCCGCGGCCTTGGTGACCACCCGGCCATCGAGCTGCACATCACCGGCTTCGATGCGCTGCTGCAAGTAGCTGCGCGAAAATTCGTCCACGCAGGCCGCCAGCGCCCTGTCCAGGCGCTGTCCATGTTGCGTGGCGTCCACCTTGAACTGGCGCAACTCGTCCTGTTCGGTGTCTTCTGCTGCCCCTTCTTCCAAAGGGTTTTCGGGCAGTTCGTCGGTGGGGGGGGTCGATATAATCAATTGCAATGAAAAGCTCTGAGGACACCTGGATGCGGCGCATTGGATTATCGACGGTTCCCGCCGCCATCTGCTTGAGCGCTGGACTGCTCTTGTCCGGCTGCGCCAACACCCCCAAAGACCCCACCGCTGGCTGGAGTCCCGAAAAGCTCTACCAGGAAGCCCGCGACGAAAGCTCTGTCGGCGCTTGGGACAAGGCCATTGGGTTGTATGAAAAGCTGGAGGGCCGCGCCGCTGGCACCGTGCTGGCCCAGCAGGCCCAGATCGACAAGGCCTACGCCCAATACAAAACCAACGAAAAGCCGCAGGCCGTTGCCACACTGGACCGCTTCATCCGGCTGCACCCTACCAGCCCGGCCATGGACTACGCGCTCTATCTCAAGGGTCTGGTCAACTTCAATGACAACCTGGGCCTGTTTTCTTCACTGATCAACCAGGATCTGTCCGAACGCGACCAAAAAGCGGCCAAAGAATCCTATGAGTCCTTTCTGGAACTCACCAGGCGGTTTCCGGACTCCAAATACGCCCCCGACGCCCGCCAGCGCATGACTTACATCGTCAACTCGCTGGCCAGTTACGAGGTGCATGTGGCACGTTACTACGCCCGCAAGGGCGCCCATGTGGCCGCCGTCAACCGTGCCCAGCAGGCCATCACCGAGTACCAGGGTGTGCCTGCGTCCGAAGAGGCGCTGGCCATCCTGGTGTATTCCTACGACGCCCTGGGCATGGGTCAGCTGCGCGACGACGCCCGCCGCGTGCTGGAAAGCAACTTTCCCAATTCCAGCTTCCTGAAAAACCCGCTCGTCGGCAAAGTCTCAAAGCCCTGGTGGCAACTCTGGTGATTCAGGCCGCAGCTCGGCCAACGCCTGCGCAAAGTCAGCCCGGCCTGTGAGTCGGCGCATGGGCGGCATGGCCGCCACCAGGCGTGCACCGTAGCCCTTGCGGCTCAGGCGCTCGTCGCACACCACCAAAATCCCCCGGTCGCGCTCGCTGCGGATCAGTCGCCCTGCCCCTTGTTTGAGCGTCACGGCCGCCTCGGGCAAAGCCAGGTCCATGAAGACGCTGCGGCCTTGCTGCTGCAAACGCTGACCACGCGCTTCGACCACCGGATCATCGGGCGGCGCAAAAGGCAGCTTGTCGATCACCACCAGCTGCAGCGCGTCACCGGGCACATCAAAGCCTTCCCAAAACGAGGCCGACGCCACCAGAATGCAGCCGGCCTGGCCCTGGCTGGCGCCTTCGCGAAAACGGGTCATCAACAGCCGCTTGGGGCTTTGGCCCTGCACCAGCACCTCCAGGCCCAGGCCGCTGTCCAGATGGGTTTGCAGGTATTCGCCGATGGTCCGCATGGCCGCCAGCGTGGTGGTCAGCACCAGGGTGCGCCCGCCAATGCGACGGGCGGCCTCTAGCACCAGACGGGCCACATCCAGCGCGTGTTGACGCTCTCCGGGTGGGCTCATGCCCTCGGGCACATACAGCGCCGCCTGGGTGGCGTAGTCAAATGGACTGTCCACCCGCAGCGTGCGCGCCGCGCCCAGGCCGCATGGGCCCGTGAACCAGCGCAGGCTGGGGTCTTCGCCCAGCGTGGCCGAGGTGAAGACCCAGGCGCGCGCGCCCAGGGTCGGCGTGACCGCGCCTGCGGGAAGGCCGGGCTCGCCCTCGTCTGACGCCACAGGCTGGGGTGGCGCAGTCAACTTCAAGAAGGTGTCTGCCACGTCCAGCGGGGCCTGCACCACACGCAGGCTGGCCGAGACTTCGGCCCAGCGCACACCGTCGTCTGGCGCCGAGCCCTGGAAGCGCTCGCACAGCTGCAGCAGGCTGCGGCTGCGTTCGAGCAGCCGCACAAAGTCGGGGGCCAGCTCGGTCACTTGGTCCAGCCCCTGGCTCAAGGCCTGCAGGGCCTGGGCCACACCATTCAACCCGTCGGCCCAGGCGGTAACGTCCAGACCTTGCGGGGCGCCCTCGCCCCAGCGCAATCGGGTGGCCCCGCGCTGCGGGCCTGCGGCCAGCCGCCAGTCACGCGCAGCGGTTTCCAGGCGGTGGCTGTGGGCTTGCCAGTCCACCAGGCCTCGTGCCAGTGTCAGGCCGGTGCCCAAGACATCGCGTGCCAGCTCCAGCAGCTGGGTGGTGGACAGCTCCTGCCCCAGAAAATTGACACCGATTTCGTTGAGTTGATGCGCTTCGTCAAACACCGTCACGCGCACTGTGGGCAGCAGCTCGGCCACACCCGATTCGCGCACCGCCAGATCGGCAAAAAACAGGTGGTGGTTGATGACCACCACATCGGCTGCCATGGCCTCCTTGCGTGCCAGGTTGACGTGGCAGGCCTTGTAGCGAGGGCAATTGGAGCCCAGGCAGTTGTCGCGGGTCGAGGTGATCTGCGGCCACAGCTGCGAGCTCTCGTCCAGGCCCGGCAGCTCGGCCATGTCGCCACTGCGGGTGACCTGCGCCCACTGCTCGACCCGCGACAGCGCACGTTGCCAGAGGGCCTGGCTGGCCTGTGGGTGGTGACGGGCTTGCTCCATGCGGTGGATGCACAGGTAGCTGGAGCGGCCTTTGAGCAAGGCGATGCGCACCGGCAAATTCAGGGCTTCGGTCAGGCGCGGCAGGTCACGCGCAAACAGCTGGTCCTGCAAGGCCTTGGTGGCCGTAGAAATCAGGGCGCGCTGACCACTGAGCAAAACCGGCACCAGGTACGCGAAGGTCTTGCCCACACCGGTACCCGCCTCAACCACCAGGCTGCCACCGTCTTGTACGGCCTGTGTCACGGCCAGGGCCATGTCGGTCTGACCACTGCGGGACAAGAATCCCGGCCACTGCTGCGCCAGAGGGCCTTGCGTGGAGAGCGCGTGGGCGACCTGCTCGGCCAGCCGACTCACGCCGGCTCCTTGGGGTCGATCAGCCACTGCAGGCGCGCGATCTCGTCGCGCAGGGCCAGGCGGCGTTTTTTGAGGCGGCGCAGGCGCAGCTCGTCCACCGGGGCGCTGGCCTCGGTGGCCTGGTCAATCAAGGCGTCGAGGTCGGCGTGTTCGATCTGCAATTCGATCAGGCGGCGCTGCGGCGAACGTTGGTCGCCGGTGTCGTTGTCGATCACGGGCGGCGCTCCTGCGGGGTGGTGTCTGTTTTGCCTTGCAGGCGTTCGTCGCGCTGGCGCGTGCGCAAGGCGCGCTCCTGCGCATTGAGTTCGAGCTCACGGGCACGGATCGGGTCGAGCGCGGCATAGCGACTGCGGCGCACCTCGCGCAGACAGTCGTTCACGGCAAAGCGTTGCCAACAGGCGCGGCTGAGGGCTTCGTGCGTTTGCTCGACCGCACTGCGTTCGGCCTGCAAATGTTCGCGCTCCTGGGCAATGCGCTCGTCAGCGCCACCGTTTTGGGCCAGCACCGACGCAGCCAAGCCCCACAAAGCCCAAAACAGCAGGCGTTTCATGTGAGCTGCGTGTCCACCGTGCGGTGTTCCAAGGCCAGGAATTCGGCCGACTGCATTTCATTGAGGCGCGAAACGGTGCGCGGGAACTCGTGCGACAAAGGCCCCTCGGTGTAGAGCTGCTCGGGCGGCACCTCGGCAGAGACGATCAGCTTGACACGGCGGTCGTAGAGCACGTCCACCAGCCAAGTAAAGCGCCGCGCCTCAGACGCCAGCTTGACCGGCATTTCGGGCACATCAGAGAGCAGCAGCGTGTGGAACTGGGTGGCAATTTCGAGGTAGTCGTTTTGTGAGCGCGGACCACCGCACAGGGTACGGAAGTCAAACCAGATCACGCCACCGGCGCGGCGCTTGGCACGGATCTCGCGCGCCTCGATGTGCAGCAGCGGGTCTTCATCGTGGCCACTGGCCAGCTTGTCAAAGGCGGCGCCCATATCGGCATTCGTCTGCTCGCTCAGCGGCATTTTGTAGAGGTCGAGCATCTCCAGCGTGCGGCGGCGGTAGTCGGTCCCGTTGTCCACATTGAGCACTTCCATGCGGGCATTGAGCAACGCAATCGCGGGCAGGATGCGGTCACGGTGCAGGCCGTCGGGGTACAAGCCGTCGGGCTTGAAGTTGGAGGTGGTGACAAAACCCACGCCGTTGTCAAAAAGCGCCTGCAGCAGGCGGTGCAGGATCATGGCGTCGGTGATGTCGGCCACATGGAATTCGTCAAAGCAGATCAGGCGATAACGCTGGGCCATGCGTTTGCCCAGTGCATCCAGCGGGTTGACGGTGCCCTGCATGGCCGCCAATTCGCGGTGCACCTCGCGCATGAACTCGTGAAAGTGCAGGCGTGTCTTGCGCTGGATCGGCACGGCCTCGAAAAAACAGTCCATCAGAAAGCTTTTGCCGCGCCCCACCCCGCCGAACATGTACACGCCTTTGGGAATGGCGGGTTTGCTCAGCAGCTTCTTGATCGGGTTGGAGCGCTTGGACTTGTAAACCGCCCATTCCTGGGCGCAGCGCTCCAGCGCCTCGATGGCGCGCAACTGCGCGGGATCGCTCTGGAAACCCCGTTTTTTCAGTTCTTCTTCGTAAACAGCACGAACGGTCATGGACTTGCTCAAAGAGGCATCAAAAAACCCGGGACAAGCCCGGGTTTGCGGCTGCTGAAACTGTACCCCAAAGTGCCCGCCTCGGCAGGCGTTTGGGGGACAGCGTCATCAGAAGTTCAGCGTGCGCTTGTCCACGGCCAGAGCCGCCTCTTTGGTGGACTCGGACAGTGAGGGGTGCGCGTGGCAGATGCGGGCGATGTCCTCGGCGCTGGCGCGGAACTCCATGGCCATCACGGCCTCGGCGATCAGCTCGGAAGCCGACGGGCCGATGATGTGCACGCCCAGGATCTCGTCGCTCTTGGCGTCGGCAATGATCTTGACGAAGCCGGTGGTGTCGCCCAACGCACGGGCACGGCCGTTGGCCAGGAAAGGGAACTGACCGGCTTTATAGGCCACGCCCTCGGCCTTGAGCTGCTGCTCGGTCTTGCCGACCCAGGCGATTTCAGGGCTGGTGTAGATGACGTAGGGGACAGTGTTGAAGTTCACATGGCCGTGCTGGCCAGCGATGCGCTCGGCCACAGCCACGCCCTCTTCTTCGGCCTTGTGCGCCAGCATGGGGCCACGCACCACGTCGCCCACGGCCCAGATGCCGGGCACATTGGTGCGGCACTCGGCGTCAACCACGATGTCGCCGCGCTCGCCCATTTGCAGGCCCACGGCCTCCACGTTCAAACCGGTGGTGTTGGCCACGCGGCCAATGGACACGATCAGCTTGTCAGCGTCAAGCGTCTGGGCTTCGCCCTTGGCGTTGGTCCAGGCGATCTGAACTTGGGCATCTTTGCCTTTCTTGCCCACCTTGACTTCACCCACCTTGGCGCCCAATTCGATCTTCAGGCCTTGCTTGTCGAAGACCTTCTTGGCTTCCTTGGCCACAGCCTCGTCGGCGGCGGGCAGGAAAGCAGGCATGCCTTCGAGGATGGTGACTTCGGCACCCAGGCGACGCCAGACCGAGCCCATTTCCAGGCCGATCACGCCAGAGCCAATCAGGGCCAGCTTTTTGGGCACAGCGCCCATGCGCAGCGCGCCGTCATTCGACAGCACATTCTCTTCGTCAAAAGCCACACCCGGCAGTGCGCGGGGGCTGGAGCCGGTGGCCACAATCACCTGCTTGCCGGTGATGGTTTCGGTGTCCTTGCCCGCGACCTTGATGGCGAAGCCGCCCTCGGCCTTGCCCTCAAACGAGCCACGGCCGTGGAAGAAAGTGACCTTGTTCTTCTTGAACAGGTACAGGATGCCGTCGTTGTTCTGCTTGACCACGCCGTCCTTGCGGGCGACCATTTTGGCCACGTCCATCGTCACCTTGCCTGTGCTGATGCCGTGTTCTTCAAAATGCTTGTTGGCGT
>Ga0228702_1000039_pt1 | contig 145910 bp, 130 predicted proteins | sample McNCre217_Aug_MG_2_FD_178018 | JGI IMG/M metagenome (GOLD analysis project Ga0228702, IMG submission 178018) | Freshwater microbial communities from McNutts Creek, Athens, Georgia, United States - 20-17_Aug_MG | ecosystem: Environmental > Aquatic > Freshwater > Creek | place: USA: Georgia... | reverse complement strand
TTTCGCAAGCCACTTTAGAAGTGGGGTCAAAAGCCATAAAATGGTCAATTAACGCATCAGAAATTTGATCAGCTACTTTATCTGGGTGTCCTTCAGAAACCGACTCAGAGGTGAATAGATATGCCATGGGCGAATATTATTTGTTTTTGAGATTAAAATCAGGGCAAAAATACGATTATTCCAAGGAACCCGCAAGTTCAATTCATTTAATTTTTGACCGGTAAATAGTTTTAATTGCCGCTCTTATAAAAGGGAAAGTGGGTACAGACCACATCAAGCGAAGGTCTTCTTTCCAGGAGGTTTCTTCTTGTAAGAATTTCAATAATAAGGCAGGTTTATTATGGTAAAATAGGCTTTCAAAGACTTTGGAGCCGGCTATTTTTTGATCGATGAGTACTTGCAAGAAGACTTCGTCTAGCCAAATTTTCCAAGGATTAACAGGAATAACCAGTGAAGCTGATGGGCCTTTTTCAAGTCCAGCAACGAGGTCTCGGCAGAATTTTTGGGTACGGTAAAAGCTGTAACCCGTTGTGGATTTTACGAAGCCACCGCTTGTGCCAATTTTGAGGTGTTTTTGATATAAATTCTCCGGTTTATTCGGATTATTCCGCATCGGGATCACACCACATTCTTCTTCCTTTAACAAATAATCATCCTCCATTAGGCCATAATAGGCGAATAGGTAGGATTTTATTTTATCTCGGTAAAATTCAGGCTCCCGGAGTGTTCCAGAGAAAAAGGTGTATTCAAATAAGGCCTTTCTAGGAGTTGTCGGTAAAACATACATGAATTCGCATTCATTCCCAAAGGCTACCCTGAAGTCGAATAAGTGGGCTGAGTCTGTTTGGAAATTATTGAAATTACATTCCACTTCCCAGCCTAAGAAATGTTGCTTGAGGTGTTTGGGATTCTCTAGCTCACAAGGGAAAGGGCTGAAGCTGTCAATGATTTTCTTAGTGGCGTAAAAGCTGCCTTCAGAAGTCAGGAGGGTGCTTCCTTCTCCTTGAAAACCGATGGATTGTATCTCGGCTTTTAGGTAATGTATCGATGGTTTTTTGCTTAGTTCCGATTCGATGTGTGAAAACCAATCCGCCGCGTTTATTTTCCGATAGGAATGAGGGGCTATTGAAAGTTCTAAGGAAGACGGTCTAGCACTGTGGAAATAAAGCGAATCCCAGGATTTTTCGGCTAGAAAGTCGAATTCGGAGGGTTCATCCGACCAGTAGCAAAAGGTCTGTTCGCGTCGAATGCCTCGATCGACGATTAAGATGCGCTGGTTGGATAAGCTACTTTGGCTTAAATAATACGCAAAAGACAAACCGGCCATTCCCCCACCCGCCAGGATGAAATCGTATTCTCGATAGGCTGGGCCGGGTAATTGCATAAACTAGATGTGCTTTTCCGCGTGGTAACTCGAACGAACTAGGGCTCCAGACTCCACATAGGCAAGCCCGCGTTTCAGACCTTCCTCTTTGTACATCGCGAACGTGTCTGGATGTATCCATTCGATCACTTCGTGGTGCATTTTAGTCGGTTGTAAGTATTGGCCCAAAGTCAACACATCTAAGCCGTGCTCCACCAGGTCATCCATCGCTTTGAAAACCTCTTCCTGCGTCTCGCCTAGTCCGAGCATGATTCCAGATTTATTGCGTTTCCCGAATTCTTTTGTACGCTTAATTTGTTCTAAGCTGCGCGCATATTTCGCTTGTGGGCGTACATAGCGGTATAAACGCTCCACCGTTTCCATGTTGTGCGAAACAACTTCTTGACCTCCTTCGATCATGCGAATCAAGGCATCCCAGTTCGCTTTCACGTCTGGAATCAAGGTTTCAATGGTCGTTGCGGGAGTGGTTTCTTTCACGGCGCGAACCGTTTGGTACCAAATTTCAGCTCCTTTATCTTTCAATTCGTCGCGGTTCACAGAGGTGATCACGGCGTGTTTTACGTTCATTAGTTTGATGGCATCGGCTACCCGGCGAGGTTCGTCTTCGTCGTATTCGTTAGGACGACCAGTGGCTACGGCACAAAAGGTGCAAGAACGGGTGCAGACATTGCCTAAAATCATGAATGTCGCTGTTCCCTCGCCCCAGCATTCCCCCATATTAGGGCAATTTCCAGACTGGCAAATCGTGTGTAATTTGTATTCATCCACGATTTTGCGGACGTTCGTATATTTTTCCCCGATAGGCAATTTAACGCGTAACCAATCTGGTTTACGGGAATTAGCAGCGGGACTCACTTGAGGTAATTCAATCATAATTTTTCTATTTACTTTTTCCAAAGAAAAAGGTCACATAACCTGTCGTATAAACAGACCTAGGCGTGGTTTGGTTTAAAATCTCTACCGGTTGGCTAAAATAATCTACAATAAAGCCCGTTTCTACGGCTAAATAATTTTGTTTTAAGGTCTCAAACTTAAATTCCAAGGCAGTTTTAAGGTGCCAACCTGGGATGATTTTAGCTTGATTCAAACCATTGAAAAAGCTGCCTTCTCCACTGATAATCGATTTATTGTAGGTGTTGTCTAATGCTTTCGCCATAGGTACACTGGTGGTTGCTGAACGCCCCGACGACACATCTGTGTAAACGATATCCACAAAATATGGCTTCTGGATGCCAATCGTAGGTCCAGTGGCGATCCGTCCGTTCAAACTTGTTCCACCCTCTGTCGATTGTTTTAATAGTCCCCATTGACGGCCATATTCTGGTCTGAAGTTAATCAGGTAATTTAATTTGCCTTCTACATAGGTTTTTCCATTGTAGGAAAACGGGGAGTCGAACTCTCGGTAGTCTTTCGTATTCGTTAGATCAAAGTTTACGAATGAGCGATTCTTGAAGGTTTTTAAGAAACTAAAGCCCCCTAAAATACCCGAGTTCGTATTCGTATTTACCCCAATTCCCCAGGAAGAGGAATTCGTGCTGATTTCTTTTTTCTGGGATGTTGCCGATTTTCTTTGGCCCATCATACAGAATGGGACCCACAAAATCACCCAAAAGAAAAAAAATCTACGCATGTATGTATGGTTTGATTTCTTCTACTGAAATATCCCAATGCGTCGCTGAATAGGGACAAATTCCCTTGTCAATTACGAGCACTTGAGGGGACTGGTGCTCCACCTGAAATTGTTCTGCAATCTGCCCTGAGATAGGTCTATAAGCAATTAAGTCCAAATAGTAAGCGGGCGTATTAGCCGAATCCCAGGCTCTCTCAAAGCGGTTTAAAGCAGTAGATGAGATGGAACAACGCGTACTGTGTTTGAAAATAACCACCGGCTTTTCCTGAGATAGTTGCACAATTTCCGCTAATTGATTCTCGTCAGTCAAGGGTATCCAATTCATATTCACCTGCCTTTTTCGTAATTTTAACAATTCAACTTCAAATTTAGTAAAAAATGAGGGTTTGCCTCTATTCTTTTCTCTTGTTTTTATATCGTGGTCTGATTCGAATCGCAGCCTTGTTTCATGACAAAGCCAAGAGGATGAATGCGGGTCAAATAACGGTTTGGGAAGGTTTAGAAACCCATCTAGCCTCCAATAAAAAGCCGGTGGCTTGGTTTCACACGGCATCCTTAGGGGAGTTCGAGCAGGGGAGACCTATCATAGAAGCCTATAAAAAAGAAAATCCATCGCATTTTATTTTGCTTACCTTCTTTTCGCCCTCTGGCTACGAGGTGCGCAAAAACTATGCTGGTGCTGATTGTGTCAGCTATTTGCCTTTGGATGGCTATTTCAATAGTGCACGTTTTTTAGACTTAGTGAAGCCATCATTGGCCGTGTTTGTGAAGTATGAATTTTGGCATTATTACCTGACAGGCCTAAAAAAACGCACCGTTCCCACTCTGTTAGTTTCAGCCATCTTTAGGTCCAATCAAGTCTTTTTTAACTGGTATGGCGGTTTTTATCGTCGATTATTAGACGCTTTCACCCATTTATTTGTTCAAGATCAAGCTTCCGCGGAACTTCTTCAACGTTCAACTGTGACTGTGGCTGGAGATACGCGTTTTGATCGTGTATTGGACAATTTGAAAAATCCAGTATCCTGGGCTTTATTGACTAATTTTTTAGATAATAAAGAATTTATGGTCGTGGGTTCTGCGTGGCAGGCAGATATGGATGTGTTGATTCCGTTGATTAATTCGAAGAAATATCCCTTCAAATGGGTGATTGCTCCACATGAAATCCATTCTGAAGAATTGAAATCCTGGGAGGATAAAATTGATTTGACGGTTTCTTATTCCAAAGGTCCTGCGCGTGAAAATGCGGATGTTCTTTTCGTGAATGAGGTCGGTCGTTTGGCAAATTTATACCGAGGAGCCTCATTTGCTTATATCGGAGGGGCTTTCGGGGATGGTTTGCACAATACATTGGAGGCGGCTGTTTTTGGTCCCACCGTGTTTTTTGGCAATAAAAACTACCAGAAATTTAAAGAGGCGAGAGATTTGATTGAATTGGGCTTAGCTTTTCCGATTGCTAATACGGAGGAATTAGATCAAGCCATGCGGGTCATTTATGAGGATGACCAAAACTTTGTAAACAAGCAGGTGCAATCTCGCACCTTTGTTCAAATACAGGCAGGTGCAACAGAAAGAATCATGGATTTTGTGCGTAATTTAGCGAGCAATGGAAGGAAATAAGGGCTTAATTATGCGTTCGACTGGTTCTTGGTACGAAATTCGTTCCGAATCAGGTAAGGTATTTAAAGGCCGTTTGAAGGGGAAATTCAAATTAAAAGGACCCAAAACTTCCAATCCATTAACGGTAGGTGATCGCGTTATCTATGCCATGGAGGACGAGGCGAATGAAACCGTGGTCATCCAGGAAATTATTCCACGTACGAATTACATCATCCGAAAATCCGTTCATAAAACAGGACAGGGCCAATTGATGGCAGCGAATGTGGATCAAGCCATTTTTGTGATGACCCTAAAATCGCCCAAGACTTCGCTAGGTTTCTTGGATCGCTTTTTGGTCACGGCTGAAGCTTTTCGTATCCCGGTGACCATCGTTTTCAATAAGATGGATTTGTTGAACGAGGAGGAAGAGGACCAAATCTTTGAATACGCCGCCCTCTACCAAGAATTAGGCTATGGCATTTTGTTTACCTCCATTCCGCGTAGTCAAGGTGTAGATGAATTCAAGGCCATGTTTGCCGGGAAGGTTTCATTGCTAGCAGGACACTCTGGCGTAGGGAAATCCAGTTTATTGAATTTGGTTTCACCACATCTAAATATCAGAGTAAAAGAGATCTCCGATTTTGCCCAAAAAGGCGTGCACACCACGACCTATTCTACTATGTGGGAGCTGGGTACTGACACCTATTTGATCGATAGTCCCGGTATCAACGAATTAGGGGTGATGGAGATCGAAAAAGACGAATTATCTCATTATTTTCCCGAAATGCGTGCTTTAATAGGCGAATGTAAATTCAATAATTGCTTGCACATTTCAGAACCATCATGCGCCGTTTTGAAAGCATTTGAGGCGGGAGATATTGCACACAGTCGCTATTTGAGTTATTTGAGTATCTTTGAAAACAACGACAACCGTCGCTAAACCTATGAAACAAGATTATCTGTGGGGCATCGATTTAGGTGGAACTAAGATCGAATGCGCCGTACTTTCTGCCCACGATTTAACGCATGTCATTGCCAGAGAACGCATTGATACGGAGGCTTCTAAAGGCTACGAACACATCATTTCTCAAGTAGCTCGTTTAGTTTCCCGTGTTTCTGATCAAATAGGAGTTTCTCCATCATTTATCGGTTTTGCCACTCCTGGGGTCTTAAATCCTGCTACCCAAACCATGAAAAACTGCAACACGACTTCCATGAATGGTCGTCCGATGGCAGCAGACCTAGCCAAAGCTTTAGGTGCAGAAGTGCGTTTAGCGAATGATGCGAATTGCTTCGCCTTAGCGGAAACCCTCATGGGGGCCGTTCAAGACGTGAATCCGAAGGCTGAAGTGGTCTTCGGGATCATTATGGGAACAGGTGTGGGAGGTGGTTTAGTCGTTCACGGTCAGGTGATTAACGGATTACATGGAATAGGCGGCGAATGGGGGCATAATATCTTAGAAGAGGGCGGAAAAGCTTGTTATTGTGGCAAATCTGGCTGTGTGGAACACGTCATCTCCGGTCCTGCTTTAGAGGAATATTATGAGGCTGTTTCAGGCCAAAAACTGCGCATGCCGCAAATCCTTCAAGGCCATTTAGCCGGAACGGATGCAGCCGCCACCGCAACCATCGAACGAATGTTAGAGAATTTTGGTAGAGCCGTTTCTACGCTAATTAATGTCTTAGACCCTCAAGTCATCGTCATTGGTGGCGGCGTAGGCAATATTGATTTACTCTACACAGAGGGAATCGAACGAATCAAGAAATACATTTTTAATTCTGGGGAAGTACTGACTCCGATTGTGAAGCCTAAGCTGGGGGACTCGGCAGGGGTTTTTGGTGCTGCCTTGTTGTTTCATTAAGATCTGTTCAGTCATTAATTCCAAAATTGGTCTGCGCCATAATTTTCGGAATTAATGACTAAATCAGATCTAACAAAATCAAAATTGGCTCTTTGTTTTAATAGATTTTATTTGACTTGAAATTCACAAAATCATTACGCAGCACGATTTTAGAATTTCAAGACGAATAAAGTTGCCATAATTTCTAAAATCCCCAAACTAAAACAGCCTTCAGATTAAAAATACGCTTGCTCTCTAATAAGACTCGAAAGATTTAATAAAAAAGAGGTTCACAAAATTATGGCGAAGACCAATTTTAGAACCTCTTTTTTATTAAACCTTGAGAAACCACTTCTTCTTCCAGAAAACCCAACAAACACTCCAGCAAACCAACACGAAAGCAATCGCATACGCCAGAGAGCCATTGTATTTACCAAAAATAGGTTCGAAAATATGCCAATAAAGCCAATCGCTAGCGGATTGGTCTTGAATTTGATATTTTCCTAATTGAATGGCAATCACCTCTGAAATACCGTATGCTAGGATGGAATTCGTTCCGAATACTAAGAAGAAGGTGTTGCCGAAGTGGCGTTCTTTAGTCTCAATCCACCAGTTTAAAAGGCCGATTAAAATAAAGTCGATTCCTGCGCAAAGCAAAACGAATGAGCTAGTCCACAGTTTTTTGTTGATGGGAAAAGCGTGGTCCCAGATGATCGCCAAGAAGATCAAGGCCGCGCCCCAGCCTAGAAGACCTAGTAAGGCTGATTTTCCTTCTTTGGCCTGCTTCTCAAGATACAGACTTACCTGATAGCCAAAAAGACAAGTAGAGATGGCGGGTAGCGTACTCAAGAAACCTTCCGGATCGAAGGCAATACGAATGCCGTTTACAACATTTCCATGATACAAATGCGATTCACCAAACAAGAATAAATCTAGTTTTCTAACGGCATTTTCGCTGATGTCCATCCAAGATCCTGCATCGCCGAATGCATAGAGTATTCCCCAAAACGACAATAAAATGCCGGCATTAATCCAGGTAAGCCATTTAGAGGGAACCTGTAGCGTTAAAAATGAAACAGCGCAATAGGATAGTGCAATTCGCGGCAATACATTCAGGAAACGCAATTTTTCGAAAGAGAAATCCGTGAATGGAAAGTAAAAAACGAAGTAGTTGATGAGAAAAAGATACAGAGTGCGTTTCAAAATTTTATTGCGCACCGCTGAAGTTAATTCGTAATTAAACGCTTTGAACGAAAATCGCATGGCTACACCTACCATGAATAAAAAACTAGGGAAAACGAGGTCTGTGGGTGTAAATCCATTCCATTTCGCATGCAATAGCGGCGCATAGGTGAAATCCCCATTTCCATTGTTATTCACCAAAATCATCCCGGCTAACGTGATACCTCGCAGGATATCTAATGACAAAAAGCGTGTTTTCATAGTAATAGGACAGCTAAGGTTTGAGTAGTTGATTCTGTGGTAAATCTAAAATAATATTTTCCAGAAACGAAAGGTCCGAGGTAAATACTTGATTCTGATTGATCTAGACGAAAGGTATGCACGATTTCTCCGGCACCATTTATCATATCAACTTCCGCTTTTTCAGTAGGCATTTTAATGTGAAGTGGATTGCCTGGGCTGATTGGATTAGGGAAAATGGAAATCGCGGAGAGCGTTGGTTCATTCCCTAAAATCAGTTCCATTAAGGTGCTTGCTTTGTCATAATTAGGAATGCCAAAACCGCGGAGCATATCTGGAGCCGAAAATTGATTTCCTGATTTCAGAATAGCTGTCCGAATTTGTTGTGCCGTATGCCGAGGAAAAGCTTGCGTTAGTCCTGCTGCTAGTCCAGCCACTAGCGGAGCAGAAAAGGACGTGCCGCTCGAAATTCCCACGGTTCCATCTAAAAATCCCACGAGTGTCGAACCACCCATGGCCACTACATCTGGTTTGATTCGTTGATCAAAACTAGGTCCTATGGAGCTGAAAGCGGATAAGCTTCCTAGTGCATTCACAGAACCCACCGTTAAAATGGAATCGGCATCAGCTGGTGCCGTGATGAACTTCCACGCGTTTGCTCCCTCGTTTCCAGCGCTAATGGTGCATATAATCCCTTTGCTGGCCGCCCAAGCAGCGGCCTTAGAAACGAGCGCGGTTTTGCCATTTAAGTCGGCATACGTGTGATTGTGTTGTGGATTATCAAAAGTGGAATAGCCTAAAGAGGAAGAAAGTATATCAGTTCCTAAACTATCGGCCCATTCTGCCCCGCGCAACCAATTGGCTTCTTCCACGATTAATTCATGGTAGCTTTCTTCTGTTTGAGCGAGAGCAAATGACGCATGATAAGCTGTTCCTATAATTTTCCCTGATTCGTAGCCAGCAATCGTAGATAGGACATTCGTTCCATGTCCTCCTGCGTTGTAAATGGAGGTGGTAGTAGGATCAGTGGTTAAGGTAGCGATGACGCGTTTATCTGTAAAAAGGTTTTGAAGGTAATTGATGGTATTTGCGTTTTTGAAGCCATCGTCCAAAAGAGTAATGAGAGAGCCTTTCCCTGTAATGCCTTTGGCATGCATCTGATCGATGCCTAATTGGGTGATTTGGGTGATCGAATTTCCGTAATCAGGACTCGAATTCGTCGATAAGGTGCCTGATTGAATTTGATTTGCTTGGCTAGAGTCCGCTGGGAAATTCCAATAGAGTCCTTTCACACAGCCTAAAGCAAGGGTTTTCTGGAGTTCATTGGGTTTTTGTGTAATAAGTGCGCCATTAATCCATTTTAGAGGGAACAAAACACGCGCTCCAGTGGTCTTTACCTGTTCTAAGTAAGCAGCGCTCACAGGTAAATCTTGGGGTGATATAGCGACGCGGTTTTTACGGCGGCGTTCTAGGCTTTTGGAACTTAAAAAAGCGCCCGGATTGTTTATGGAAAAGCTATTCGAAGCTTTGTCTTTGAAAAGAATGAGGTAGCGGTAGTTCTGAGCGTGCATTGGTATGCAAGCACAGAAAAGTAAGAGAAAGATTAACCGCTGAATCATGTAGCAAATTAGTGAATTGTAACTAAATTCGTTTGATGAAATTCGTTGCCCAAAGTTTCACGTCCTACTTCCTTGCTGCCTGGATTCTCTTCGGGAGCTTAGGTGTCTCGTGGACAGAAGCTACTTGTATCTATACAGGGGTAAAAAAAACAACGATCACAAAAGCGGAATCCTGCTGTCAAAAAACAGTAGAAGCACATATTTCAAGAGCCAAATGCTGTTTGTTAGGGAAATACCAGGTTAAGTTTAATTTTGATTTGACAAAGGGTAATAAGTCAGTGGTTTTCACATTTGTACCCTTTAGTAACCATCATCTTTTTTCAGAACCCATCGTATTTAATCAGCATCTAGATTATTTTTCTTACCAATCTAATGCTCCGCCGCTCCCGCAGCAAATTCGTTTATCGCTATTACAATCGTATTTGATTTGAGAAGATAGGAAGTTTATTTCTATCATTTAAATCCATATAACGATGTATAAATCACTTATTTTACTTTGTTTTTCTACGCTTTTGCAGGCTCAACAAGTCATGCGAAAGGATAGTATAGAACGTGAAACGGAATTGAAAGAATTTCGGGTTATTGCGAATCCAGGTCAGAAAGACGATAATGCTATTTTAGCTACCGAGATCATGACCATCAAGACCTTAGGAAAAGCAGCTTGCTGCAACCTTTCGGAGAGTTTTGAAACCAATGCCTCCGTTTCGGTAAGCTATGCAGATGCGGTAACCGGCTCGAAACAAATTCAATTACTCGGTTTAGCTGGGAATTATGTCCAAACAAATGTGGAAAATATTCCTTCCATCAGAGGCTTGAAATCCACTTATGGACTCAATTATTTACCAGGAACTTGGATAAAATCGATTGATTTAGCGAAGGGGACCATCTCTGTCGTGAATGGTTACGAATCTATGACGGGTGCCATTAATGTGGAGCTTGCGAAACCAGATACCTCGGAGGTCTATTATTTAAATACCTATACGAACTCCCAGGGGCGTTTTGAGGTCAATCAGCAAGGGGCGCATCGATTCAATGCCCGATTATCCACGGGATTATTGACCCACTATTCGCAGCAGGCTGCTCGGTTAGATGGAAATAAGGACGGTTTTATGGATCTCCCTTTATTCCAGCTGGCGAATGTATTGAATCGCTGGAAATATGCCACTGATCGCTGGATGATTCAGTGGGGAGCGAATTATTTGATGGAAGATCGATTAGGCGGCCAAAATGATTTTCAAGCTAATTCAGATCGAGGCTGGTACTATGGTTTTGGCAGTAAAACAGAGCGCTTAGAGACATTCGCAAAAATTGCTCGTCTCTACCCTCAGAAGCCCTATCAGGGTTTAGCGCTTATTTTAAGTACGGCAAATCACGTGAACGACTCGTATTTTTCTACGAAAAATTACAAGGGCCGCGAGCAAAGTGTTTATGGTAATTTGATTTTTCAATCGATCATTGACAACACCAATCACACTGTTAAGGCAGGGGCGAGTTTTTTACTCGATTCTTACCAAGAATCCTATATCGATTCTGCTTATGCCAGAACGGAAATCGTGCCGGGAATTTACGGGGAATATACTTGGACGATTCCGAATAAGTTAACGATGGTTTTAGGCCAAAGAATGGATTTTCACAATCAATTAGGCACTCAATGGGTACCTCGTTTGCATGTGAAGTGGGATGTGGCTCCCGATTGGATTCTTCGTTTGTCTGCTGGGAAGGGGTGGAGACGGGTGAATCCTTTGGCCGAAAATATGGGTTATTTGATTAATAACCGCTATTTGAGATTAATAGGGAATTTAAACCCACTCGAGGTATCCTGGAATTATGGGATGACCTTGACGAAGAATATGAACATCGGATCACGTAAAGCGAATTTGGTTTTAGATGTGTTCCAAACCGATTTCACCCACCAATGGATGGTCGATATGGAAACGGCTTCCAGTGTTCGTTTTTATTCGAGTCCGGGCGTTTCTTATTCGACGAGTTTGCAGGCGGAATTTAATTATAGCCCATTCAAGCGATTTGAAATAAAGGCTGCATACCGCTTTCAAGATGTGCAAGCAGACTATTTAACCGAGGCAGGGACCTTGAACAGGTTGACTAAGCCTTTTTTAAATCGGGATCGAGTGTTACTGAATTTGGCCTATGCCACGGCGTATGAAATTTGGAAATATGACGTGACCTGGCAATGGAATGGGTCACGACGTATTCCAAATGCAACCATTGGTCATTTACATACAGCCTCTTCTCCAGTTATTCAGGCGCCTGCCTTTTCGACCGTTTATGGACAAGTGACGCGTCAATTTAAAAAGTGGGAATTGTACGTGGGAGTGGAAAATCTTTTTAATTTTACTCAAGCCAATCCGATTATGAGTGCGAAGGATCCATTTGCGATGGGTTTTGATGCTTCGATGGTTTGGGGGCCGATAACCGGCACCATGGTATATTCAGGAATCCGTTTTAAAATCAACTAAATATGAAAAAGTACATCTTAGTTTCGACCCTTGTTTTGGGAATGTTTGGAGCCTTTGCGTCCACCACTCAAGCTGATCAAAAAGCAGCTAAAGAGAATAAAAAAGAAGAATATGCTTGTCCAATGAAGTGCGAGGGCAAAAAGACCTATTCGAAGAAAGGGAAGTGTCCAGCGTGTACCATGGATCTAAAAGTAGTTAAAAAATAATCCGATGAAAAAGGCCTTAATCCTCCTATTATTGCCTCTTTTAGCGCTAGCAGGCCCTAAAGAGACCGTTAAAATTAAAACCTCTGCCATTTGTGAAATGTGCAAGGAGCGTATCGAAAAGAATTTAGCTTTGACGAAAGGCGTAGCCAAATCCGATTTAAACCTGGACGATAAGGTAATTACCGTAGAATACGATGCAGCTAAGATCGATGCAGCTGGAATTCGCAAAGCCATCTCTGAAACGGGATACGACGCGGATGAGGTGAAGGCGATTGCTAAAAGCTATGCGAAATTGCCGAATTGCTGTAAGAAAAAAGATTAAATAAAAGGGAGGTATTAAACTCCCTTTTTTAATAAATGTCACCTAACCCTAAAATAAATCAAAATGAAAAATGCACTTACCTCTTTATTCTTGTGTATGAGTTTAGTAAGCTTTTCGCAAGAGATAACTTATTTAGACGAAGACGGCCAAAAAGTAAGCAAAGATGAGCCCTATTACCGTTCTGAAATCATGTTTCCTGATTCCACCGTAAAAAAACAGGTTACGGTGAAACGTTATCGGCCCGATGGAAGTTTGGCTGCCATTGATACGTACAAGAATAAAAATAAAAAGGTATTAAATGGACTCTCCATGCAATTTGATTGGGTGGGGGTTAAGGATTATGAAGCAACTTTTATTGAAGGGAAATTAGATGGGTATTTGAAGACATTTTGGCCCAATGGTGTGTTAAAACGTTGGGATCGATATAAATCAGGAGAATTTCAAGGTGGTTCTTGCTTTGATATCGAGGGGAAAGAGGTTGCCTATTATAAGTTCTTTGAGCCGGCTTTTTTTATTGGTGGACCTCGAGCACTCTCTCTCTATTTAAGTTCGAATTTAGTCTATCCAGAAACATTAGTGATGCAAAGGAAGATCGTAACAGGCCAAGTTAAAATATCCTTTTATGTAGAATCGGATGGTTCAATTAGTAATGCTAGAATAGCCAAAAGTATTCATCCCGCTTGTGATTTAGAAGCATTGCGAGTTGTAATAAACATGCCTAGATGGGTTCCTGCTGTAATGGAAGGTAAGGTGGTAAAATCTTATTATACCCAACTTATTACCTTTGCTAGTAGATAGGAGAGAGGAGAGTAGAGAGAGGAGATGTTTTTTATCTATACTCTCTACTCTCTACTCTACTTCTTCATACTCAACGCAATCCTTTTCCGCGATTCATCCACCTCCGTCACTCGAACTTGCACTTTTTGTGCCACTTTTACTACTTCGTTCGGGTCTCTCACAAACTTGTCGGCTAATTGACTGACGTGAACTAGGCCATCTTGGTGAACTCCGATATCCACGAAAGCGCCAAAATTCGTAATATTCGTCACAATTCCTGGAAGAATCATTCCCACGCGTAAATCTTTGATTTCGTTAACTCCCTCTGTGAATTCAAATGCCTCGAATTGCTCCCTAGGATCACGTCCTGGTTTTGCTAATTCTTCCATGATATCGGTCAAAGTCGGCAATCCAACTTCCGCATTTACGTATTGGCTCAAACGGATTTGCTTGCGCAAGGATTCGTTAGATAAGAGGTCCGCCACTTTGCAGTTCAGGTCTTTTGCCATCTTTTCGACGATTTCGTAGCGTTCTGGGTGAACTGCGCTGGCATCTAAAGGGTTCTTTGCGTTTCGAATACGCAAGAAGGCCGCTGCTTGTTCGAAGGCCTTTTCGCCTAATCGAGTAACCTTTTTCAAATCAGAACGCTTGACAAAGGGGCCGTTTTTGGTGCGGTAGTCGATGATGTTTTGGGCAAGCTGTGGACCTAGGCCAGAAACATAGGATAGAATCTGTTTGGAAGCGGTGTTCAATTCAACACCTACCGAGTTTACGCAAGAGATGACTGTGTCGTCGAGGGAGGCTTGGAGTTTCTTTTGGTCTACATCATGCTGGTATTGACCCACACCGATGGATTTAGGGTCAATCTTCACTAGTTCCGCCAAAGGATCCATCAAGCGGCGCCCAATCGAAACAGCCCCACGAACGGTCACATCTTTATCCGGAAATTCATCACGAGCGGCTTCTGATGCTGAATAGATAGATGCCCCACTTTCGTTGACCATGATAATCGTGATGCCTTCGAGTTTCAAAGCGCGCACAAAAGATTCCGTTTCACGTCCCGCTGTGCCGTTTCCGATGGCGATTGCTTGTACTTTGTATTTCTTCACCCAGTCTTGGAGGGTATGAGCTGCTTCTGCGGCTTGACCCGGTCCCGTGTGCGGATAGACTGCTGTATTCGCTAATAAGGTGCCTTGTTCGTCTAAGCAAACGACTTTGCAGCCGGTTCTGAAGCCGGGGTCGAGGGCTAAGACACGTTTTTGGCCTAATGGGGCCGCTAATAGCAGTTGTCTGATATTCTCCGCGAATACGCGAATCGCTTCTTCGTCTGCGCGTTTCTTGGCTTCGGCCCGCATCTCTGTTTCCATCGCTGGCATTAACAAGCGCTTGTAGCCATCTTGGATGGCCATTCCCACTTGACGAGCACAGGCATTGTTTCCCGTGATGAAACGACGTTCTAATTTGTTCAATACTTCCTCGTCCGGACCCGTTAGGTTTAGGTTTAAAATGCCCTCATTTTCGCCTCTAAATAAGGCTAAAATACGGTGAGAGGGTGCCTGAGCTAACGATTCAGACCAGTCAAAGTAATCTTTGTATTTAATGCCAGCCTCTTGTTTCCCTTTCGCGACGCTCGATTTTACCGTCGTCTTGCGCGTGAACAAGTTTCTCGCTTCCTCTCTCGCTTCTGCCGTCTCCATCATTTCTTCCGCGAGGATGTCTCTGGCGCCCGCTAAGGCCTCTTCTACATCTTCTAGGTATTCTGCCGCTAAGATTTCTGGGTCTGCTAAGCGCTGTAGTCTTAATTGATTTGCAAGCTCTTGTAAGCCTTTCTCGCGGGCTGCCATCGCGCGTGTTTTGCGTTTAGGTTTGTAGGGAAGGTAGATGTCTTCTAATTTGGCCAAAGTCTCCGCCCCTCGAACCGCCTTCTCTAATTCAGGCGTTAGTTTCTCCAGCTCCTTAAGCGACTTCAAGATCGCCTCGCGACGCTTCTCTAATTCCACATACTGATCCCTCAAATCCCGAATCGCAGCCACCTGCACCTCATCTAAACTACCCGTCGCCTCCTTGCGGTAACGGGAAATAAAGGGAATCGTGGCGCCTTCGTCTAATAGGGCGATGGTTTTCCGAACTTGATTTTCGGAGATGGAGAGGGTGGTGGATATGCGTGAGATCATGTAATTCAGGGGACAGTGGACAGTGGGCAGTGGGCAGTGGACAGTGGGCAGTGGACAGTCCGAAGGAAATGAGTCCGGAGGAAATTCTTCACGAACTCATCGCCGAAGGCGATACCATCTTTGTACTTTATTCTTTGTGCTTTATGCTTTAGTTTTCTGGGAAATCATTGCAAAAATATCCCGCGAACTTCCAGATTTCCTGGATTTCTGAGCCCAAGATCGGATAGGGATCGTAGGTCTTGTTCGTCGAGTTCAAGATTAAAACTTTGCGTTCTGCCAGGTGATTGATGACTTGTTTTAATACGACGCCATCCTCGCGGGTCACGACGATGCAAATTGTCCCGTCTTTAATGGATGTCCAGTCTTCCACGTATTCAGCGAACACGAGTGAGCCGGGTTGTAGGGGTAACATGGATTCGCCTTTGATGGGGAAAACGCGGTATTTCTTGTCCTTTGGTAGGAATGGAACCTGGAAGGTGGGTAATTCTTGGATGAAACCGATGTCGTCGTAGGAGGCGGTGTATCCTGCCAAAGCCTTCACGGGTACCATCTCGATATTCTCTTCATTGTTCTGATCGACCGTCGTGGCTAAGATTCGTAGCTTAGGTTTATTCGATAGTTCAGGGATTCTTGTAGATAAATCCTCCTTCAATAATTCATCTACCTCGACATTAAAAAACTCCGCTAGGGAGATCAAATCCGCATATTTAGGCTCCGCTCTGCCAGACTCATAAGAGCCCAAGGTCGGCTTCTTAATATTCAGTAATTCGGCCAGTTTTTCCTGCGATGTTTTCTCGGACATCTTGCTGCGTAAAAAACGTAAATTCTGACTAAAAAAAGTGCTCATCGGATTTGCTTATTAATATAAAATGAATAAAATTCGTATCTAAAATTTCTTCGTATACTTTTCGAAGTTACGAAAGGTATTCAAAATACCCAAATATCTACCAATTTTATGCAGGAGCGCGCGATTGTGCACATGGATTTAGACAGTTTCTTTGTCTCGGTGGAGCGACTCCGAGATACAAGACTCGTGGGTAAACCTGTCATCGTGGGTGGAGGATCGGATCGTGGTGTGGTGGCGGCGTGCAGTTATGAGACCAGGGCTTTTGGGGTGCGTTCTGCGATGCCCATGAAGATGGCGCTGAAGCTGTGTCCGGATGCGATTGTGTTGCGTGGAGATTACGAGGCCTATGTGCAGCATTCGGAGATGGTGACCTCGCTGATTATGGAGCGGGCACCTCTGGTGGAGAAGGCCTCGATTGATGAGTTTTATTTAGATATGACGGGGATGGAGCGTTTCTTTGGCTCTTATGCCTTTGCCCAGGATCTGCGGAATCGGATTCAGAAGGATATTGGATTGACGGTTTCTTTTGGGCTTTCAGTGAATAAGACGGTGTCCAAAGTCGCCACGAATCACGTCAAACCCGCCGGCGAATACCAGGTGCCAGCCGGCCAGGAGAAAGCCTTTTTAGCACCGATGACGGTGAATAAAATACCGATGATCGGTGCCGTAACGGCCCAAACCCTACGTAACATGGGCATCGTCCACGTAGGAACGCTCAGCCAAATGCCACAAAAGGTGTTAGAGCGAACCTTCGGAAAGTCGGGGACGATGCTTTGGGAAAGAGCCAACGGCATCGACTTACGCCCCGTAGTTCCTTATTCAGAACAGAAATCGCTGTCGAAGGAGATTACCTTCGAGCAGGATAGTACGGACGTGGTTTTATTGCGACGGATTCTAGGTTCGTTGACCGAACAGCTGAGCTACGATTTGCGCAAGCTGGGACAATGTACGTCCTGTATTACGGTGAAGGTGCGTTACTCGAATTTTGACACCCATACCCGCCAAATCAGTATTCCCGCCTCAGCCAGTGACCACCGCCTGATTCCGGCGGTCTATGAATTATTCGAGAAGCTCTATGACCGCAGGCTGTTGATTCGCCTGATCGGAGTTCGCTTCTCTAAACTCCTGCAAGGGCAGGAGCAGCTGAATCTGTTTGACGACGGGGCGAAGCTAGTTCCGCTCTATCAGGCGATGGATTCCCTGAAGAACCGCTACGGCGAGTTTTCCATTCTGCGTGCGAGTGGATTAATGGGGAGTGCCGAACGAAGGAATCGATTGCCTGGTGCGACACTCGCTGGTGCGACACTCGCTGGTGCGTCACACGCCGCGTTATCATCCAAAAACGAAGAATAAATGTATTTAAATTGCCATTCCTACTACAGCCTGCGCTATGGTACGCTTTCGCCTGAGCAATTAGTTCAGGAGGCGAAGGCGCGTGGGATTACGTGTTTGGCATTAACGGACATCCACCGGAGTTCGGGGGTATTCGATTTTGTGCAGGCTTGTGAGGCCGCGGGGATTAAGCCGGTGGTGGGGATGGAGTTCGAGGCGGGTTATGTGTGTTTAGCGAGGAATGAGGCCGGTTTTTTACAGATAAATGATTTTGCGACGAAGTATTTAGTGTCCAAAGAACCTTGGCCAGAGCGTCCTCCCATTTCAGACGATGTGTGGACGATTTATCCTTTAGTACTGCGGAAGAAGATTAAGACGCTAGCCGGACCTCGGGAACGTTGGGGGGTGCGGGCGAGTGACCGAAACCTGATTTGGAAAGAAAAAGACCTGCGTGATTTCGTCTGGTGTCAGCCCTTTACGTTTCTCGATCAGCGCGGTTTCTCGATGCATCGCTTATTGCGGGCGATTGATTTAAATACCTTGTTGAGTAAGCTGTCGAAGAAGGATCAGGCGCAGGAGGACGAGCGGCTCTATTCGCCAGCCGAATTGCAAGCTTGTTGCGCGGATCATCCGGAGCTGTTAGCGGAGGCGGATAAGATTTTAGCTGATTGTACCTTTTCTTTTGATTTTAAGCGCCCTAAGAATCGTTCCTTGTTTAGTGCTTCCAAAGAGGATGATTTAGCGCTCCTCACCAAGCTAGCCTACGAGGGTTTGCGTTACCGCTATCCGCGGGGGGATCGAGAGGCGAAGGCGCGGGTGGAAAAGGAGTTACGGATTATCAATGAACTGAATTTTAATGCCTATTTCCTGATTACCTGGGACATTATTCGCTATGCGCGATCTAGAGGCTATTTCCACGTGGGGCGTGGCTCTGGCGCGAATTCCATCGTGGCCTATTGCATCGGGATTACGGATGTGGATCCGGTGGAATTAGACCTGTATTTTGAGCGCTTTATCAATGAGCACCGGACGAGTCCGCCGGATTTTGACATTGATTTTTCTTGGGATGAGCGGGATGACATCATCGATTATATCTTTAAACGCTATGGCTCGAAGCATGTTTGCCTGTTAGCGACTTATGTGACGTTTCGGGATAAGTCGATTTACCGAGAGCTGGCGAAGGTTTTTGGCCTTCCCAAAGCCGAGATAGACGCCTGGCTCGATCCCGCTACCGCCATGCGCGAGGTGACTTCTGAGATTCAGGCGCTGATCGTGAAATACGGACAGCTATTGCTCGATTTCCCTAATTACCTGAGCATCCACGCCGGAGGAATCTTGATTTCAGATGCGCCATTAAGTGCGTACACGGCCCTGGAGGGTATGCCCAAAGGCTTTCCCATCTGCCAGTTCGACATGTATGTGGCGGAGGAGATTGGGTTTGCGAAGTTTGATATTTTATCCCAAAGAGGCCTCGGACACATCAAAGAAGCTGTCGACATCATCCGAGCGAACCGCGGGCAAGATGTGGACATTCACCGCGTCCAAGAATTCATGAAGGACGAGGGCGTACGCAAACAGCTGATGCGCCACGAGACGATGGGTTGTTTCTACATCGAATCCCCCGCGATGCGTTCCCTCTTAAAGAAGCTCCGCTGCCAGGATTACATCACCCTAGTCGCCGCTTCGTCCATCATTCGTCCCGGCGTGTCCTCTTCTGGGATGATGAAGGCCTATATCGAGCGCTTTCACGCGCCGGATTCCTATGAACCCGTGCATCCGCTGATGGGGGAGCTGATGAAGGAAACCTATGGCGTGATGGTTTACCAAGAAGATGTGATTAAAGTGGCGCATTATTTCGCGGGCTTGACCTTAGCGGAGGCCGATGTCCTTCGCCGAGGGATGTCAGGCAAATACCGCTCTAGGGCTGAATTTGATCGAATCAGAGAGGCTTTCTTTGCTAATTGTGCCGAGAAAGGCTATCCTGAAGCTGTTTCACGAGAGGTGTGGAGGCAGATGGAAAGCTTTTCGGGCTATTCCTTTTCGAAGGCACACTCCGCTTCTTTCGCCGTAGAGAGCTACCAAAGCCTCTATTTAAAGACCTATTACCCGCTCGAATTTATGGTGGCGGTGATCAATAATTTTGGTGGATTCTACCGAACCGAGTTTTATGTCCACGAGGCTCGGCGCTGTGGCGCACAAATAGAGGCGCCGGAGATTAATGAAAGCGAATACCTCACCCGAATCGAAGGCAAGCGAATTTACCTAGGCTGGGTGCATATCAAAGGCCTCGAGAAACGTGTGATTCAAGAAATGCTGGAGGCGCGGAGGCAGTCCGGCCCTTTCCGCTCTTGGGAGGATTTTGCACACCGCGTGTCCATCGGGTTAGAGCAAGCGGTTCTATTAATTCGAATCGGTGCTTTTCGGAATTTAGGGCATGAGAAGAAACCGCTGTTGTGGGAGGCACACGCCCGTTTTCAGGGTAAAGTGTCTACGGTGGTAGCGATGGAAATGTTTGAGGACTTATCTCCTGAGATAGGAGTATTGCCACCTTTAGTACATGATGATGCCGAAGACGCCTTTGACCAATGGGAAATATTGGGCTTCCCGCTCTGTTCGCCCTTTTTATTGCTGGAGGAATTGCCAGAGACCTTATTGAATGCGGATTTAGTATTGCCCAAAGGCGATATCATCGGCTACCTCGTCACCCTCAAATCCACGCGAACGAAGCAGGGCGAACGTATGTATTTCGGCTATTTCGTGGACCTCCAAGGCGAGTTCTTCGATACGGTCCATTTTCCATCCGACTTGAAAAACTATTCCTTCCGTGGCAGTGGAATTTATTGGATGCAAGGGGTGTCGATGGATGACTTTGGCCATCGTACGCTACGGGTACAACAATTACGTAAATTAGCGTGGCGGGTGGATCCACGGTATTCATAATTTCAAAGACCAAAGTTCAAAGTTCAGAGCTGGAATCGCCTTTGGCGATACTATTTGAAATGTTTATTTTAAATTCTTTGAACTTTGCTCTTTGAACTTTGATTCCCGACTACTGTCCACTGCCCACTGTCCACTGTCTACAGTCCACTGCGCCGTAGGCGCTTAAACCTTTTTCCCTTAACTTGCGTTATGCTATAAATGAAAATCACATGAAAAAGATTCTAGGATTAGTACTGATGTTTATGAGCCTACAGGCTTGTGGACAGCAACCCAAACAAACGATAGCAACTACAGAAACAAAGACGATGGATAATTTGCCTAAGACTGAAGCCGAATGGAAGGCTAAATTAACAGAAGACGAGTATTATATTTTACGCCAAAAAGGCACAGAAAGACCCTACACTGGTAAATTCTTGATGCAAAACGAAAAGGGGATGTATACCTGCAGAGGTTGTGGAGCCCCACTTTTTAGCTCAGACTCAAAGTTTGATTCCCATTGCGGCTGGCCGAGTTTTGACAAGGAAGTCAAAGCCGGTGTTATCAAGGAAACCGTCGATAATACCCTTGGCATGCGCCGAATCGAGATTACCTGCGCTAAATGCGGAGGCCACTTAGGTCACGTCTTCGACGATGGTCCTACGGAAACAGGCTTACGTTATTGCGTGAATTCGGTTTCGATTGGGTTTGAAGCCGCGAAAAAATAAATTTCAAAGACCAAAGAGCAAAGTTCAGAGTCGGAATCGCCTTTGGCGATACTTTCATAAATGTTTGAAATAAATTCTTTGAACTTTGCTCTTTGGTCTTTGAAATTTGACCTCTGGCCCCTATGCACCCACTGATCAACTACTTCTTAACCATATCCCCTTTGAGTTCAAGCTCAGCGGAGGCATTGAGTCGAATTTGCCAGGAGATCTCAATAACTCGAAATAGCCATCTGCAGACGATTGGAAAAACGTGTAAGACGCTCTATTTTCTTAAAAGAGGAATGGCCAGAATCTATTACGAAAAAGATGGTTTGGATGTAACGGAGGGCTTTTATGGGGAATTTAACTTGATTGCACGCGCCGAGAGTCTGTTTGCTGGAAAACCAAGTCAGAAGGGTATACAGGTGTTAGAGGATTCGGAGCTTTGGTCCATCGATACAACCCAATTAGCGTCTTTATATGAGGAGCATCGGGATATAGAGCGACTATTCGCAAGATTATTTGAAAAGGCCTATGTGGAAACGATTCAGCGGATCGAAAATTTGCAGTTTCATACAGCGGAGGAGCGTTATCATTTGTTAGAGGAGGAGCAGCCGGAGGTGTTGAAGCGTGCCCCTTTAAAATTCATTGCCTCTTATTTGGGAATTACTCAAGTAAGTCTGAGTCGCATTCGCGCAAAGAAATCTTAATTTAACATTTGTTAAGTAATCCTAGTGGTCTAATTCTCAACTTTGTTGCGTAACAGCAATGATATGGAGGCTAAATTAGGTTTAAAAGAAAACTGGCAACAGTTTAGTTTATTGGTTTTAGTCAATGCTTTCGTGGGAGGCATGGTCGGTTTAGAAAGGTCGATATTGCCTCGTTTGGCTTCAGAAGAGTTTCAAATTGCCTCACACACGGCGATTTTCTCATTTATCATCGTTTTTGGAATCGTTAAAGCTATCACTAATTTTTTTGCTGGTCATTTGGCAAATTCAGTAGGTCGTCGTCGATTATTGATTTATGGCTGGCTTTTTGCGATTCCCATTCCCTTTTTGTTGATGTGGGCACCTTCTTGGAATTGGATTATTTTAGCCAACGTTTTACTGGGAATTAATCAAGGTTTAACTTGGTCTAGTACGGTAACAATGAAAATTGATTTAGTAGGGGATAAGCAAAGGGGATTGGCCATGGGAATCAATGAATTCGCAGGTTATTTATCTATTGGATTAATTGCTTTGTTGACAGCCTGGATAGCTGAAACGTATGGAATTCGGCCATATCCTTTTTATATAGGCATTCTTTTTGTGATTTTAGGGCTATTCTTTTCCCTTTTCTGGGTAAAAGATACGAAGCATTTTGTTCAGACAGCTGCTTCTTCTAGCAAGATGGAATTATTGAAAAACAGGTTTTGGGATACGAGTCTCTTGAATCGAAACTTAGGCTCCATCACACAGGCGGGTATAGTTAATAATATGAATGATGGGATGATGTGGGGCCTTTTTCCCATTTTATTAGCAGCTAAAGGATTTACATTGGCTGAAATTGGATTTATAACTGCACTATATCCGATGGTTTGGGGTATTGTTCAATTGGGGACGGGAAGTTTGTCTGATTTTTTATGCCAAAAAAATCTCCTCTTTATCGGCATGTTATTTCAGGGGGTGGCTATTTTGGGTTTGCTCTACGTCGATTCATTTTTAGCCTTCGCGACCTTATCCTTTGCTCTAGGATTGGGAACAGCCATAGTCTATCCTACATTTTTAGCCTCTATTGCTGAAAATACCCACCCAAATGACAGAGCAGCAAGTCTAGGAATATTTCGCTTTTGGCGTGATTTAGGCTATGCCTTAGGAGCTATTTTAACTGGTATTCTAGCTGATTATTTTGAACTGAATGTCAGTATTATCGTGATTGGGTGCTTGACGGTAGCGTCGGCTGGGGTGTTGAAGACGAGGATGACTTGTTAGTTCAAACTCGTTATTAAAATTGTGCTGCGCAATAATTTCCAATAACGAGTTTGAACTAACAACTTTGGAAAAAGCCCCTTCATTAACATCTTGACAAATAGCAAATTGTGCTGCGCAATAATTTTCAATATCGAGTTTGAACAAACAACTTTGGAAAAAGCCCCTTCATTAACATCTTGACAAATAGCAAATTGTGCTGCGCAATAATTTTCAATATCGAGTTTGAACTAACAACTTTGGAAAAAGCCCCTTCTTTAACATCTTGGCAAATAGCAAATTGTGCTACACAATAATTCATTGATCAAGCCACGAAGCGGCGACCTATTGACTAAGACGCAGTCGACTAATTCCGAAGGACGACTAGCGACTAGCGACTAGTGACTAGCGCAGCGACTTATCTAATTCTTCTTTCCCAATCAACCCCACACTCGACCAAGTCTTCACCCCATTCTTGTACATTTCAAGGTAAGGAATCGCTTCGATTTTCTTAGATTTCGCTAATTCTTGGTTTTCATCCACATCGATTTCGATGAGTTCTACTTTACCATTCTGCGCTTTTACCCAATCCTTTAAAATAGGGCTCAATTGCTTGCAAGGGCCGCACCAAGTGGCATTATAGTCGATGATGATCAATGGCTTGCCTTTGATTTTTTCAGCAAAACTTGCCTCGGTTAAACCAGCTGAGGCAGGTGTTTTTGATTCGCCTGTTGCGATAGGTAAATTAGCAGACTGCCACGAGAGCATGCCACCTGTTAAATTTACGATGGATTTGAAGCCCATTTCCTTTAGCATTCCGGCAGCAGAAGAGGATCTTGCTCCTGATAAGCAGTAAACATAGACTGTTTTATCTTTTGCTAATCCACCAGCGATTTGTGCAAAAGCGGGGGAGCTTACATCCGCATTGATCGCGCCTTCGATGTGACCATTTTGGAATTCATCAATGGTTCTAACATCCAAAACCTGTGCTCCGGACTCTCCAGCCATCGCTATTTGGAATTCTTTTGCGCCTAAATCTTGTTGTCCCTCTTTTGGCCCACAAGAAAATAATAGACCTACTAAAAAAATAGAATAAAGTACTTTTTTCATTTCGAATGTTGTTTAATAATTCCCTCCAACGTACTGGCCGGAATGACTCCCGATTGGCGCCAAACCGATTTTCCATCCTTAAAAAGAATCATCGTGGGCACAGAACGGATTTGAAATTTATCCGCTAAGGTACGATTCTTATCTACATCGATCTTGATGATCTTTGCGGAGTTCCCTATTTTAGCCTTCAATTGCTCTAAAATAGGCTTTAATTGCTTGCAGGGGCCACACCATTCAGCTGAGAAATCAATTAAAACAGGTTCTGGTGATTTTAATAGTTCGGCGAATTTGCTCATTGTTTCAGTATTTAGTAGTCAGTAATCGGTATCTAGTAATCGGTAGTCGGTATTCGGAAATGCGGAGGGAAAGATAGATAAGAGAGTATAGATTATAGAGTAAAGATATTATCCTCCATTCACCATTCATCATTCACCATTTACCATCTCCTCTCTCTACTCTCTTATCTCTACTCTATGCTCTCTACTCTCTTATCTCAAATTCGTCCATGGCCCACCATTGTGCACCTGCTCGAATCCGTTTGCTTTAAGCATTCGTTTAGCCATTCCGCTGCGGCTTCCGGAGCGACAGCATGTGATTATAACTTGATCTTTCTTTAATTTGTTCAAATTAGCATTTAAAGTTTGCAAAGGTAAGTTGATAGATCCTTTCACGTGTCCGTCGTTGTATTCCGCTGGCGTACGAACGTCCACTACTATTGCGCCTGATGCCATTAACTCGTTCAGGTCCACTTTAGGGCCAATGCCCAATAAATTCTTCAATAATGTTAACATCTTATTTTGTGTTTATGTACGCAAATATAGTCGTGCAAAATGGGCTGTATCGTGACTAATGTCTCTGATCTATTTTTGAGCAATGAATTGTACTACTTCTGCCAAACCTTGGTGTAATGGTCCTTCATCTAGAAGGCGTTGCTTTTCTTCGTTTAATAGGATCGTTAAACCGGGGAATTCGATTTCCAATTCTTTGGTAGAAAATAACCAATCGATATTTTTAGGCCCGCCTGAGCTTAAGCCTTGCTGTTTTTTTGAAAAGCCTTCTAAAAGAATTTTACCCCCAGGTTTTAACCAGGAGATACAATTAGCATAAAAGGCTACTCTTATTTCGACAGGTAAATGGAAATAGGTCAGGGCAATGACGTCAAAAGAAGCAATGGGAAATTTGACTAAAGAGGCGTCAGATACTTTAAAATGAATTCGAGTCTTTTCTTGTGAGGCTAGTTTTAGGGCTTTTGCCTGACCTTGTTCACTGAGGTCAAAAGCATGAACCTCCCAACCTAATTTAGCCGCAAAAACAGCATCCCGTCCTTCTCCTGCGCCTGGGAATAAAATTCGCCCTATGGGTAACTGGGGTATTTGTTTTGCCATAAAATCATTTGGATTGATTCCATATTGGTAGATATCTTGCTGATATCGTTCATTCCACATTGCTTTCATTCTATAAAATAAGTAAGTTTAGAAAAAATATTTCTATGAAAAAATCAATACTGTTAGGCCTTTTTGTTGCTTTTCTTTCCTTCGCAGCAAACGCACAAACTCATAAAGTGGTCATCCAATTGAATACTTCGGACACATTAGTATGGCATGGTGCACTAAAAAATATTTCCAATCTTCAAGCGGCATTAGGTACTTCCACGCAAATCGAGTTAGTAGCTCATGGGGCCGGAATAAGCATTTTAGTTGAAGGCAAAACCACACAAAAAGCTAAGATTACGGAACTGGCAGCTTCAGGTGTCTTGTTTAAAGCTTGCGAAAATACCATTCGCGAACGGAAAATCGATCGGGCTACTATTTTGCCTCAGGCGGGAACCGTTCCCTCTGGTGTGGCCGAAGTCGTCCTTAAACAAGAGGCCGGTTGGGCTTACTTGAAATATTAAGGAAAGGCCGCTACGTTTAGCGGCCTTTTTTTACATCTTTCCTGGAAGAATCTGATTCCAATATAAATAGGGAAGTAGGTATTTCTTCATTTGGTACATAGACCAGCGTTCCTTTGATTGATCAAAAGGAAAGGTTTCGACTGGAGTGTTATTATAATCAAATTCAGCTAAAACAAGTTTGTTGTATCCAGTAATAATGGGGCATGAAGAGTAACCATTATAGGAAGCCGACATTGTTTTACCCTTCATAAAAGCCAGTAAATTACTTACTAATACGGGTGCTTGCTTCCGAATGGCGGCTCCAGTGCGTGATGCGGGTAAATTAGCTGCATCACCACAACCAAAAATATTTTTGTATTTATTGTGTTGTAGTGTATGTTTTTCCACATCTAACCAACCTGTCGCATTCGCTAAAGGGCTAGATTTAATAAAGTCGGGTGCAGATTGCGGAGGAGTAACATGAATCATGTCATATTCAACCCAGTATTCCTGGTCTTTATTTGCTTCCCCAATGCCTACAAATTTTGCTTTTTTAGCTGGTCCATCGATTTCAGCTAATTTGACGAAGAAATGTGTGTTAATTCCGTAATTAGCAATGACCTCTTTTAGCGTATTTTCATATTTCTCTACGCCAAAAACCCGCGTTCCTCCACTCCAAAATTCTACTTGAGACTCAATCTTGTTCTTTTTGAAATAGTCTGCGGCTAGATACATGATCTTTTGTGGTGCCCCACCACATTTGATAGGTGTATGTGGGTTAGTGAAGATCGCTTTACCGCCTTTAGTGTTTTGTATGCATTCCCAGGTATAAGGAGCCGTTTCAAAACTGTAATTCGAGCAAACCCCATTTTTGCCTAAGCTTTCTTTTAAGCCTTTAACCTCGCCCCAATTTAATTGGATTCCAGGTGCCGTTATGAGGAAGTCGTAGGATAAATCTGTTTCATCTGCCAGCGTAATTTTATTTTCTTCTGGCTTGAAGCCCTTTACCATTTGTTGAATCCAAATTGCCCCTTTCGGGATGACAGACGATTCGTCTCTTTCGGTATCTTTGATATTGAATTCTCCTCCTCCCACTAAAGTCCAGGCAGGTTGGTAATAGTGCTTCTTAGCTCCATCTATAATGGCGATATCTAAGGAGGAATCTTTTATTAAAAGTTGTGCTGCGATCGATATGCCGGCATTTCCTCCGCCTACGATGAGAATTTGGTGATGTGTTTTCATGGTTAACGATTTTAAGAATTTATTGTAATATTAGGAGATAAAAATTGTAGGAGGCGTGATAAATGTCACCTTAGGCATTTATTTCTTCTAGTAACTTGCAGAATAATTTAATTAATAGATTTTGAGCGCACCATTTCAACCACGTTACCAGCTATTGACTACTTTTCTGATTGGATTCCTATTAGTCCTTTTCGGCTTTTTCGGTTATCGAACCTATTCTCATTTTGAAGGGTCTCAGTCGGATTCAACCTCTGTTTATGCTATCCCAGATTCTAATTTTACTCATTTATGGACTGCGCCATCTGACTGGCGAATGATGTATTTAGCACTGGAAGAAAAGGAATTAGTCGTTTATGGTCGCGAATTGATTGCACATACATCAACCTATTTAGGGCCAAAAGGCTCTGTGAAGCCTATTTCGAATGGTATGAATTGCCAAAACTGCCATTTAAATGCCGGTACCCAACCTTGGGGAAATAATTACTTCGCCGTTCAGTCTACGTATCCGAAGTTTAGAGCTCGCTCTGGCGCGGTTGAAGATCAAGTAAAACGGGTAAATGATTGTTTTGAACGTAGCTTAAATGGTCAAGCTTTAGCCGCTGAAAGTAAGGAAATGCGCGCCATTTTAGCCTACATTAAATGGTTAGGTTCGGATGTAGCAAAAGGAAAATCACCTAAAGGTTCAGGTATATTTAAGTTAAAAGGTTTGAAGAGAGCGATTGATCCAGCGAAAGGAGCCGAGGTTTATGTCGCTAAATGCCAATCTTGTCATCAGGCAGATGGTGGTGGCGTATTAGCAGAAGGTGGCAAGTCTTATACATATCCACCGTTATGGGGTGATCATAGTTATAATAACGGTGCGGGACTCTACCGCATGTCGAACTTTGCGGGTTATGTAAAATACAATATGCCTTTAGGGGCCACCTACGAAAAGCCCCAATTAAGTGATGAAGAGGCTTGGGATTTAGCTGCTTATGTCAATTCTATGCCTCGCCCTTCGAAGGATTTGTCAAAAGACTGGCCTAAAATTGCGAAGAAGCCATTTGATCATCCATTTGGCCCTTATGCAGATCCATTCTCAGAAGAGCAGCATAAGTATGGTCCCTATAAGCCGATTAAGGAATGGGCTGAAAAGCATAAGTAGATGTTAATCCACATAGGTTTCTCTGATAATAGCTTTGCAAGTCACGATTTGTGTTGAATTTAACTGGCAGATTGTTTTTAAAATTCGGCTTTTGTCCACTGTCCTAATTTGATCTAAAACGATCATTCCCTTCATCGAATTTAATTCTACAGCCACTCGAGTAGGGTAATTCTTCGTATTAGTAGTCATCGGTGCGAGGACAATGGTCTGTAGATGCCTATTCATCTCGTTTGGAGAAATGATGACACAGGGTCTCGTTTTTTTGATTTCACTTCCAATCGTAGGATCGAGATTGACTAAAACGATGTAGTATTGATTTAGTTCCATTCCTCCATGTTTTCATTGTCAAATACGTCATCAATAAGTAATTGATCCGCGTTGTCTGCATGCATTTGACTGAAAGCGCTATCCCAATTCTTCCTTGGAGATTCCATCGGTAGGATGATGATTCGATCTTTTTCTAAAATAAGCTCCACTTTATCATTGATGTTATATTGTTCCAAAATAGTTTTGCTTAATCTGAGCCCCTTCGAATTTCCAATTTTGATGATTGCCGCTTCCATAATTTTATCGATTAATGTAATTACAAAGTTATTACTTTTTTCGTCTTACACTGCAATGCACCCGCAACTTAATTCCAATTTAAATGTCACACAATCAGTTATTTGGTAAACAAGCCAAATAAAAAAGGATACCAATCAATTGATATCCTTCTCTATACTCTCTACTCTATAATCTCCTAATGCGGCAATTTCTCTCTAAACTTGCCATATACCCAAGTTCCAGCAATAGAGCTTAAGATGACCACTGAAATGGCAATTACCCCTGTCCCTAATTGAGCAAAAAGTGGACCTGGGCAAGCACCTGTTACAGCCCAGCCTAGACCGAAGATTAATCCGCCGTAGATTTGGCCCATATTAAACTTCTTGTCAGTGAATGTAATTTCTTCACCGTGGATCGTTTTCACTTTCAGTTTCTTAATTAGGAAAACAGAAATCGCTCCCACTACCACCGCTGTACCGATGACACCATACATGTGGAAACTTTGGAGACGGAACATTTCTTGAATGCGGAACCAGGAAATGATTTCTGCCTTCACAAACACCACACCAAATACGATTCCCACCCCTAAATATTTGAAATTATACCACCAAGGATGGTTCAGATTTGATTCATTCAAACACATCGTGTCTAATGAACGTACTTCAAAATCAGTTTCTTTTTCTTGCGTATTCATCAGATTAAAGGGCTAAAATGTAGGGTAAAATTAAATTTGCCATGACGAATCCACCTATCATGAAGCAGATCGTCGCGACTAAAGATGGCCATTGCAGGTCACTAAGTCCCATAATTGCATGTCCAGAAGTACATCCACCCGCATATCGTGTTCCGAATCCGACTAGGAATCCGCCACCTATCATCATAATGAATCCACGTAACGTAAACACATCATGAATGGCAAATAATTGAACAGGAACCATTCCTGAAAGGTCGGTTATTCCATATCCTGCAAGTTCTTTGGCTAAATCTGGGTGTATGATAATAGGTGCATCTGAACCTAAAAATTGAGCTGCGATTAAGCCTCCTATGAAAATACCTCCAATGAAAAATAGGTTCCATGATTCCTTTTTCCAATCGTATTTAAAAAAGGGAATATCGCTAGGAATACATGCCGCGCACATATGGCGCAGATTAGCAGAAATACCAAAGTGTTTATTGCCTAAAATTAATAAGGCTGGGACAATAAGTCCAATCATGGCGCCAGCGACATACCAGGGCCAGGGTTGTGTAATAGTTTCAATCATTAATTGGGTATTTAATTGTTAGTAATCAGTATTCAGTATCCAGTGGTCAGTCGCCAGTCGCTAGTCGCTAGTCGCTAGTCGCTAGTCGCTAGTCGCTAGTCGCTAGTCGCTAGTCGCTAGTCGCTAGAAAAAAATGAAGCCTGCAAATTATAACTATTTCATAAATTCATCGCCGGAGGCGATTCCATCTTTGTTCTTTGTTCTTTGTTCTTTGTTCTTTGTTCTTTGAAATCTTTTATCGTTCCACTCACAAAATAACCTAAAACACCAAAATAAACCACGCTATTTAGTGGTTTACTGGTGATGGGGCAGGTTCCTGAGCTACAACCTATTTCTTTGTAATAGAGGTATCCAGCGATACCACCTATTATTCCCCCTAGGATTTGCCAAAATTTACTTTGAATGAATTTCTTCATATTCCACTTCCTCTGCTTTAGTATTGTTATGGCGTGGTGCCGGGATTCCGCAACCTTGAGATCCGCAGCCAGCATTTAATAAGGCCATACTAACGAGTACGGCTCCCATGATGCCTATCAGTACATCTGATGCACGAATAGCTTCAAAAAGCGCATATCCGCCCACAAGGAGGCGGATAATGCGCATGAAACCCCAATTTTGTGTCAGGTTAGCTAGCATATTAGTTTTGGTACATTAACATATCATGTATGCCACCTCCATTATAAACTTCAGATAAACCTGCTTGTTTAAGTAAATTCATTGCCATTCCAGATCGATTTCCACTTCTACAATAGACCACAATCGGTCCAGTCATTGCTTTAAATTCGTCTAAGCGCAGCGGAATAATCCCTAATGGAATATTGATTGCTCCTTCAAAATGGCCCCCAGCAAATTCACCTGTTTCTCTTACATCTACGACCGTAGTCGCAGGATTAGCTATTAATTCTTCCATCATTACAACAGGGTAGAAGGACAAACGTATTCTGTTAATTTGAATTTTTCAGACTCTTTAATGCCTTTGAATCCGCCTTTTACGTCGATTAAATTATCGTATCCACGAGCTCTCAAGGTTGAATTAAAGATCATGGAACGGTATCCACTGGCACAATGCACGAAGTACGTTTTGTTCTTGTTGATTATTAACATACTGTCGTTAATGAAGTCCAAAGGTGCATTTTCTACATCAATCACGTGCTCAGAAAGGTATTCGCTATTTTTACGAACATCTAAAATCTCACCTTCACCTGCATTCACCCGCTTTAATAATTCGGCTGCATCGATGGATTCTATACGATCGACTTCCATGCCAGAAGATTTCCATGCGCTAAATCCACCTTTTAAATATCCAATGGTGAAATCATAACCTACACGAGCTAAACGCGTGATGACTTCTTCCTCGCGGCCCTCGTCTGTCACTAACAAGATTTCTTGTTTGATATCTGGAATTAAAGTTCCTACCCAAGGAGCGAATGATCCGTCGATTCCAATATTAATCGAATTAGGAACGAAACCTGCAGCGAATGTTTGTGGGTCACGTGTGTCTAAAATTAGGGCACCTGTTTCCGTTGCTGCTGCTTCAAATCCTTCTGGAGATAAAGCGTGTTGACCTCTTTCTAGTACTTTATCGATCGAATCATATCCTTTGATATTCATCAAAACGTTTAATGGGAAATAGGCTGGAGGAGCTACAAGTCCAGTTAATACTTCTTTTTTAAATGCTTCTTTAGTCAATGCAGGATTCAGAGCGTAGTTCACTTTCTTTTGATTTCCTAGCGTATCGGTCGTTTCCTTGCTCATGTTTTTACCGCAAGCAGAACCTGCACCATGGCCTGGATAGACGATGATATCATCGGCAAGTGGCATAATTTTGTTACGTAATGAGTCATATAAATGACCAGCCAAGATGTCTTGAGTTAGGTCGGCAATGACTTTTTGGGCCAAATCTGGACGTCCTACATCCCCGATAAATAAGGTATCTCCTGAGAATAGGCTAGTTTCTTTCCCGTTTTCATCGATTAGTAAAAAACAAGTCGATTCCATGGTGTGACCAGGTGTGTGTATGACACGAATGGTTACATCGCCTAATTTGAATTCTTGACCATCCGTAGCAGAAATACAATCGAAGGCACAAGCAGCATTTGGGCCATATACGATAGGTGCACCGGTTTTGGCAGATAAATCAATATGTCCTGAAACGAAGTCCGCATGAAAGTGTGTTTCGAATACGTACTTTATCTTAGCACCATTGCGTTCTGCTTTTTCAATGTAAGGTTGAACTTCGCGAAGTGGATCGATGATCGCTGCTTCACCGTTGCTTTCAATGTAATAAGCACCCTGTGCTAAACATCCTGTGTAAATTTGTTCTACTTTCATATTGATTTTTATTTAATAGGGAAGGCTAATTGTTGAATAAGAATATAGATTCCCATCACTAAAACAAACCAGCCAAAACCCACTTTTAGTTTGTTTCCGTCTACTTTTTTACTCAAAATATCGCCAATGAAAATCCCGACAATGGCTAAACCTGTCACAGTTAATAATAAGTTCCAGTCGATAGTCGTGTGTCCTAAATCTCCCGTGAACCCGATTAATGATTTTGCAGCAATGATTAACAAGGAAGTTCCTACAGCTTGCTTCATGGATAATTTCGATAGCATCACTAGGGCAGGAATGATCAAGAATCCACCTCCTGCACCTACTAGGCCAGTTAATGTACCTACTACTGCGCCTTCTAAAAGAATCATCGGATAGTTGAAAACCTGTTCCTCTTCTACGAAAGTGCCTAATTTCTCTTTTTCACATTGTTCACATTTACCACGGATCATTGAGATCGAGGCAGCCACCATTAAAATGGCAAATAAGACCATCATTAAAATCGATTTTGTTACGACAAAATCTCCTAAGGTGAAAACCTCGGAAGGAATGAATGGAACGATAAATTTTCGAGTTGCATAAACGGCCGCAATGGAAGGTATTCCAAAAATAATGGCTGTTTTTACATTGATTAAGCCCTGTCTGTATTTGGGGATTGCTCCTACTAATGAGCTGGCACCTACCACGAAAAGCGAGTAGGCAGTGGCTAAAATTGGATTAACTCCGAAAAGATACACGAGGACAGGCACTGTTAAGATGGATCCGCCGCCTCCAATAAGTCCCAAAGAGACTCCGATTAGTAAGGATGCGAAATAACCAATAATTTCCATGTTGTGTTTTTTGTTATTGTTGTTACAAATTTCAACCTTTTGCTATAGTTAATTCGTGATTTTTATCACAAGGCCTAAAAATTTACAATCGATAATTTACAACGAAATTCCAGGAGTTCATATTCACTTTATTCTGAATATATTTTGTGTTCTCCATCGTGTCTCCTTGATTTGTTTTATTGGCGAATAGGAGTTGAAAATCAAGTCCCTTGGCAATTTTAGAAGCATCAAATAAGAGTTCGATATTGGTTTGTGAATAGGAGGGCATTCCGTATTTATTTAGGCCAAAATTAGTTACCGGCGGCAGGTCAAAGTAACCAACGCTTGGGTTAATTTTCATTTTCCAGCCAGGAATCGCGTAACTAAATTTAGCTACATAAGCATTCACGCCTCCGAATCCTTCGTTTCTTTCTCGAGGCATAAAGGTATAAAAGGGATCTTTGCCCCACTCGCGCGGCATTAGATAGCGGCCTTCTGCGCTAATGTTCGTAAAGTTTAAACTACCGTTCCAACGCTTGTATTCGAGACCTGTTTTTATACTGATGACAGAGGCGTGGGTATTTTTTTCTGTATAAAGGTTATCACTGAGGGAGTGTTGCTTGATGAATTGAAGGCCGCTGTTCCATTTTCCACTAGAAATAGGTAAGGAATATTCCAATTGAATTAGAGCAGAATTAAGTATGTTTTCTACTAGTAGGTTATGAAATTTGATTTGGGAATTTTTCCATTTATGATCCATTCCTGCCATCAATATTCCAGCGCTTGTTAAATGACCTGCATAGGTTGATTTTTTCCCATCAATGGCGACACCTACGGGATAATAACCAATGGATTCTGCTACTGGAGACCAGCCCATGGTTCCCCTTGGCGCCATTTCGTATAGATAGCCTATCGTAAAATCTTTGTATTCTGCGAAAATCCCACCTTCTGCACTTGGGCGCATTCTTCCATCTTGTGGATTTATAAAGGGCGTATTTAGGACTTGGCGGCCTAATTTGATTTTGAGTTTATTATCTTGATAACTAAGGGAGGCTTTTTCAATACGTGTCAAAAAATCTTGGTTTCCAGTATTAGCCTGGTCAAATAGCCCGATTTCATAGCGACTGGATGAAAGGTTAGAAGAATTGATAAAAGACGTACTGATGGATCCAGAAAAGTCTATTTTCCATTTTTTTGCAAATGACTTGGTGTAACCCACCTCAGCTCCCAAGGCATTTGCGGCATAGTCTGGGAGAACTTTCTCATTATCTGTTTCCAAGTGAAAGTAACGGAATTGGGCGTAAAAGGGCTTTTGAGCGAATAGTGGAATGCTAAGCAAAAAGGTAAAAAGGAATTTCATCATAGAACAAAATTCCCTTATTTAGTTTAGCTTTTCCGTGATGAAAATCACAGTCCTTTTAAATCTACAATCTCAATCTGATTCTTATTGATTTTGATGAAACCTTTCTCCGCTAATTTCTTCATTAAACGCGAAATGACCTCTCTGGATGAGTTCAATTCTTGAGCGATATCGGTGAAGGAGGCCTTTAAGATGTTCGTTTTAAGGCTTTTTTGGTGTTGTTTTAAGTACCAAAGCAAGCGTTCATCTAGATTTCTAAATGCGATTTGGTCTAAGGTGTCGAGTAATTCTTCGAATCGAGAACGGTAAGTTTCTAGCACAAATTGGTACCAAGACTTGTATTTCGCACCCCATTCGTCCATTAATTCAGCTGGTATGGCGATCACTTCGGTGTCGACTAGGGCTTTGGCCATAATCTGAGACGATAGCTGTCTCGCCGCGCAGGTCATGGAAATAGCACAAGCCTCGCCGGGATGCAGGTTGTACATGAATACTTCGTTGCCTTCTTCGTCTTCTCTAAAAACTTTAATGATTCCTTTGGTTACCAAAACGGCAGAGCGAATCGATTGTCCCGTCTTCATCAAATAATCATCCGTTTTGAATTTACGGATGACGCCTACTTGTTGAATCTTTTTGCTTAATTCTGGCTCAAATTGCTTGAATAATTCCATTTTAGTACGTAATAACGGCTTGTTTCTCTAAACTTTCATAGGCGGCATCAATTACGCACATACTCGCAATTCCATCTTCTCCTGGCACGGCAGGAGTCGCACCGGAGCGCAACGTTTGATACACATTTTCGTAAAACGCCATGTAATTTCCTTTTTCAGATGGAACGCGTTCTGGACTGCCTCCGTCTACATGCAGTAGGCCATATTCGCTAACGGCATCTACTCCCCAGTTTTCGCCCAACGGCACATGGCCTTTATCTAAATCGACTTCTTGGCGATCTGAACGGGTTTTGATGAAGCTCCCTTTTGTTCCATGTAATTGGAAAGCGGGGATTGGTTCTTTGAAATAATAGCCACTTTTCAAGCGAACGCGCAGGGAAGGGTAGTATAATAAGATTTCGAATAGGTCTATCACTTCTGTTCCTGGACGGGTTTTACGCAAATCTGCAAACACGTGCGTAGGCTTGCCAAATAAATGCAAAGCCTGATCGATTAAATGTGGGCCTAAATCGGTCACGATTCCTGCGCCTGGACCAGCATCCTCTTTGTGTCGCTTAGGAGACATGAGTGGATTATAGCGGTCAAAATGGAATTCTGCTTCGACGATTTCGCCTAAAACTTCTTCTGAAAGCACCTTTTTAAGTGTTAAGAAATCGGAATCCCACCGGCGGTTTTGGTAGACAAAAATCTGTTTGTTCACCTCCTTAGCTAATGCCACTAATTGCTCCGCTTCCGAAGCATTACAGGTAAAAGCTTTCTCTACCACAACATGTTTTCCGGCCTTCAAAGCAGCAGATGCGTATTCAAAGTGCGAATAAATGGGCGTGTTAACGATGACTAACTCGATCAAAGGATCTGCTAGAACGGCTTCCATCGAATCATAGGATGATGTTCCAGGATAGGCATTCTCGATGTTTTTCTTGGAGCGTTCCCAGGATCCTACTAAATTGAATCCGGGATGTAATTGAAGGAAGGGGGCGTGAAAAACACGTCCTGACATTCCATAAGATAATAAGGCAGTTTCGATCGGTTTCATAAAAGTAAAAATAAACAATTCAGACCTTTAAACATAAACGAATTACGATGAAAAAAATACTTGCATTCAGTCTCCTAAGTTTAACAGCGCTGGGGCAGTCGAAGCCTTTGGTCTCACACATGTTCACGGCGGACCCATCTGCCCACGTTTTTCAGGGCCAAATTTATATTTATCCTTCTCATGATATCGATGCAGGGGTAAAGGAAGATGATTTAGGGAGTCACTTTGCGATGCGCGATTACCATGTTTTATCTCAAAAGACGCCAGCAAGTCCGGTAGTAGACCACGGGGTTGCGTTAAAATTAGAAGAGGTGGCCTGGGCTTCGAAGATGCTTTGGGCGCCAGATGCTGCTGAATCGAAAGGTACTTATTATTTGTATTTCCCTGCGAAGGATAAGGAAGGAGTTTTTAGAATAGGGGTGGCCTCATCTGCTAAACCAGAGGGACCTTTCAAAGCAGAGAAAGAATACATGAAAGGCTCTTTCAGTATCGACCCTTGCGTTTTTAAAGACAAGGATGGCTCATATTATTTGTATTTCGGAGGAATTTGGGGAGGACAATTGCAGCGCTGGAAGTCAGGTGTTTATGGTGCAACGGATGAGTCTCAGCCTGCCAATGGTCAATCTGCTTTGATGGCTAAAGTGGCTCGATTGGATGCAAATATGAAAGAGATGGCCGAGGCTCCACGCAATGTGCAGATTGTAGATGCGAATGGAAAGGTTTTATTATCAGAAGACCACGATCGCCGTTTCTTTGAAGCTGCTTTTGTGCATCAATACCAAGGGAAATACTATTTCTCCTATTCGACAGGGGATACACACAACATTGCTTATGCCACAGGAACGAGCCCATATGGCCCTTTTACCTACCAAGGTGTGATTCTTAAGCCAGTGAAAGGATGGACGAACCACCATTCAATTATTGAGCAAAATGGGAAGTGGTATTTGTATTACCATGATGTGGAGATTTCAGGTAAGACGCACCTAAGAAACATCAAAGTGACGGAGTTGAAATACCGTCCGGATGGAAGTATCGAGACGATAGATGCTTACAAGCAATAATATAAAAAGGGCCGCTCATTTTTATGAGCGGCCCTCATTTTTTAGGCTAACTATTTTTTAAGCTAAAATATTCTTAGCAAAAGCCACACATTTCTTCACTTCTTCTACCGGAGTAGAGCCAGCAGGAACTTCATATTCCAATTCAATGGTAGCTGGGAATTTGTATTTATTCTTCTTCAATAAGGTTAATACTTCCTTTAAAGGTGTATCACCTGAACCCCAAACAAGGTTGCCAGCACCGTGTTCTTTCGACGTGCGGTCTTTAATGTGCATGCTCGAAATGCGATCGTGTTTCGCCTCGATGAAGGCTAATAAGCTAGCACTTGTGTGAGGAGCTCCCACCGCGATATAGTGTCCACAGTCTAGGTTGATGGAGTTGTAAGGGTTTTGGGCCAAAGCCTCATCATACACCGTATCCTTCACCTGGGTGTGCGTGTGGTAACCGAAATAGATTTTGTGTTTTTCTCCCAATGCGCCTAAACGCTGTGTTTGAGCAGCTGAGGGTAATTCTAATGTCACCGACTTGGCACCTAAAACCTTAGCCGCACGTAGAGCTGATTCCACCTCTGCATCCGAGTTTTTCTCGCCAAACGCATTCGGTTTGTAGGCATAAACAGAGATCCCTGCGTCGTCTAACATTTTGCGCACTTCTTTGAATTTGTCCATCGAAACAGACTCTCTCCAAGCAGAAACGTCTTTTTGGTATTGCGCTAATGCTGTTTTTTGTTCATCAGTCAGTGTTGGTCGAGGTTGGCCCGGAGTCCAACGCATCGGTACCGGATTTACAGGACGACCTGCGTAATCTTCTACAGCGTCTCCCATTAATTCAATGGCAGAAACGCCCGAATCTACACAGTATTGGATGATTTGCTTGATGTCTCCCGGCATTCCGCGGAAAGAATAGGTAATGGTTCCTACTTGAACGCCACCAAAAACAGAGCTTGGTTTAGCGAAACGAAAGGACGAATTCGATGCCCATAATAAGCCTAAAGAGGCTAATGAGCCCGCCGCTAGAAACTGGCGACGTGAGGTTTGGTTGTTATTTTTCATAGGTTAATAGGTTTCGAAACTCATTTTACAAATATATTTTGAAATAAATATCCTGCGACTTCATTTTTGCGACGAAATCCTCCTTTATTTTCTTTCTGGGATTTTGATCTCGTTTTGGGTTTCAAAGGAATTAACTACGCTCACCTGGTTTCCTTTCAATAAAAATGTCCAATGATGTGGACTTTCAAAATACAACAAGGTGATTTCCAGCGTCTCCTCATTAATCCAACGATAGGATCCGGCATAATCAAAGGGTGCTTTTTTCGCTAAATCAACTCTTGCCGCTCTTAGCATGTAGGGGCCAATTAAATTCGATTTTCCCGTAGCCCAGGTGCCTTGTGCTATATGAAATTCGTGTTTAGAGGAATCTTTAGAAGTAATGGTCAAAGTCCCGCGCGCGTCTAAACTCAGCTGTCTGAAATCCAAAGGATTAGTGCCTAACTGATAGCTTTTAGTAGGTAAGGCCGCTTTAATACCTGAAACAGGCGCGTTAATTTGCCTGCTCGCATTAAAGGTAGTTAGTGCTTTTAAGCCGCCGGGATTAGCTGGCAGGGCTTTCGCTTTAAATGCAGGTAATAAGTTCTTCCAAACCTGGTTCAAATCATCTGGTAAATCCTGAGACTCCGAGGTTATAATTAATACCGCATCTTGTTCCGGCATCATCAAAATGTATTGACCATACGCTCCATCGCCTCTAAATGCCCCATTTCTAGATCGCCAAAACTGATAACCATACCCCTGCAGCCAATCGGCATATTGTCCATTGGCTTTTTTATCCGCACTGGCATCTGGTTCTTGATCGATGTGCTTGCTGGTTGCTTCCTCTACCCAAGCTGCTGGCAAGATTTGCTTTCCTTCGAATTTTCCTTTGTTTAAATACAATAAACCTAATTTAGCCATGTCTTCCGTTTTCACTCGGATGCCCCAGCCTCCCACGTTGATGCCTTTTTGGTCAGATTCCCAGTCGATGCCGCTGATGTGCAATGGATCTAATAACCGTGGTTTTAAGTAGTCCAAAGTCGTCATGCCCGTCACTTTTTGGACGATGGCTGATAGCATATAGGTGGCCAGCGTGTTGTAAAGGAACTTTGTTCCGGGTTTGTAGGCTATTGGGTAATTCAAAAATCCCCGAATCCAATCTGGAGAAAAGACGATCACGCTGCGTAAAGGTTCTTTTTCGTGACCTACGGACATGGTTAATAAATCTTGAACTTTTAAATCTTTCAAGAAAGGTTTGTCCTGTAAGTCAGCATGCTCAGGGAAAAAAGCAATTACTTTATCCTGCACACTGAGGCGCTTCTCCGCTACGGCAAAACCGATGGCGGTGGAGGTCCAGCTTTTGGAAACACTATACATACTGTGTTTCTTATCGGCGGCATACGGCTTCCACCAGGCTTCCGAAATGACCTTTCCGTGGCGAATTAACATATAGGAATGCAGTTGATGCTTATCTGCGGAATAGCCTTCGATGAACTTGATGATGGCCTCAGATGAAACCCCCTCGGCCTCCGGAGTACTATGTGGTAGCGATTGGGAAAAAATGGAGAAACTAAGCAGGAGCAATAGTCCTGTCAGGAATGCGGTATTTTTCATGTAATAGGTTTAATTTTGATAAAAATAAGAAAATATTCTTGGAAAAACCTGTTGCCAAAATTGCTGCCGTGTCTGTGTCCTTAGGGGCTCAATCCGTTGTATCTGATATCTCATTTCAGATTTTGCCGGGACAATTAACAGCCATTGTAGGGCCCATGGGTTCCGGGAAGACCTCTTTAGCTAAAGCATTAGCGGGGCGTTTGTTCAGAACGGGTGACGTTTGGTTTGAATCCAGAAATCCGGACAAAAGGGCTTACGTGATGCTGGTAGAACAGCAGCATCAATTTAAGAACCGGAGTAATCTTTCCGAGTTTTACTTGCAACAGCGCTTTAATTCGTCGGATTGTGAGGATGCCTATACGGTCGAAGAGGAATTGAAGGACTTAGAGATCGGAGAGTGGGTTTCTCTTTTCGAATTAGATGGACTCTTAAAAAGACCGATGATTCAGCTTTCGAATGGGGAAAATAAGCGTTTGCAGATCGTAAAATCACTCGCCTATCAGCCGGATTGGTTGATTTTAGATAATCCCTATGTGGGTTTAGATGTAAAAGGACGCGAAATTCTGACCAAAGGATTATTGTCTTTACAGGCTAAAGGAATCCATTTTATGCTCATTTCTTCACCAGGGGATGTCCCGGATTATATCAACCAAATCATTGAATTGCCTGCTTCACACGCTGAGGAGAGCAAACCTGAACCATTATTGCGCACCTTAGATTCTTTCGATGTGGCTGTTATAATGGAAAAGGTGCAGATTAATTATGGTCCCAAAACGATCTTGCAGGATTTTTCTTGGGAAGTCAACAGGGGGGAACGCTGGGCGATAAAGGGTCCGAATGGGGCAGGAAAGTCGACGTTGATTAGTTTGATTACGGCTGATAATCCGCAGGCCTATTCTCAGAACATTGTATTATTTGATCGAAAAAGAGGATCGGGGGAAAGTATTTGGGACATCAAAAAAAAGATAGGCTACGTGAGCCCGGAATTGCATCTGTATTTTAAGGAAGGCGGATCTTGCTTTTCGGTGGTGGCATCGGGATTATTCGATACCCAAGGCCTGTTTAAGCGTCTTTCTGAGGAGCAAAAAGCACAGGTAACTCATTGGATGCAGGTGATGGGGATTACCCATTTAGCCGAAAGGTCGTTTAGGCAGATTTCGGGTGGGGAGCAGCGGATGGTGTTAATAACACGCGCTTTGGTGAAGAATCCAGAATTATTGATTCTCGATGAACCCTGCCAAGGGTTGGATCGCATTCAGACGGAGCGACTTAAAACGGTACTCGATTATTTAGCCGCGAATTCGGAAATGACGCTACTTTACGTGAGTCATTACGACCGCGATATTCCATCTTGCGTGAATCAGACCTTGGAATTAAAACGGCTCTGAGATGGATGGGCTAGGTTTCGAGAACCATTTAGGGCCATCTGCCGTCATATATGCACAATCTTCTAAACGTACACCGAACTCACCAGGAATCGCAATCGTAGGTTCAATGCTGAAACACATTCCAATTTCAAGCGGTGCCTTGTTTCCACGCACCATATTGCCCCACTCGTGTCCACTCATTCCGATGCCGTGACCGGTACGGTGTGGTAAACCGGGCATTTTATAATCGGGTCCAAAACCCGCATCAACTAATACTTTACGAGCGGCATGGTCTACATTTTCTGCCGGTGCCCCTAGTTTAGCGGCTTCGAAACCAGCTTGCTGAGCTTTCTTCTCTAAGTCCCAGATTTGTTTTTGCTTCTCGCTAGGCTCCCCAAAAACAATCGTTCTCGTAATATCAGACTCATATCCTCCCACACTGCAACCACAATCTAGCATCACCACATCACCATTTTTTAGAATTTGCTTGCGGGAACTACCGTGTGGAAACGAAGTCGCCACCCCAAATGTCACCGACGCAAATCCATGTACCGCACCTTGCTCCGTATGCGCTTGGGCAATTTTTTGAGAGATTTGACGTGGAGTACAACCCAGAGTAAGTGCTGCAATACCCGCCTGAATCGCCTTTACTGTCGCGTCATTTGCTTTTTGCATCAAGGCAATTTCCGCTGGTGATTTGATGATTCTACACGGAATCGTGATGGCATCTGCGTTGACAAATTGAAAATTAGAGGTTTTGTGTAACCCATCGAAGATGAAGAAACGACAGAATTCGTCGATACCTATTTGGCCCTTCTGAATACCTAAATACTTTAAAACGCTGGTAGTCAATGCAAAAGGATTTTCATCCTCTTCCCAAGTTCTCACCTTCGTTCCTGCTGGAGCCATTTCGAGAAAGCGATCCTCTTCGAAAGCGGGGCAAATAAAATGGATTTCACCTTTCGATGGAATTACGGCTAACATCGATCGTTCTGACGGATGCCAGCTGATGCCCGTATAGTAATTCATATTGATTCCGGCATCCAGGACGATAGCCTGAATGTTCTTTTCTGACATTAATCTTTGAGCTTTAGCGACACGCGACTTTCGTTCTTCCGCGCTAATGGGCGTGAACTCGATAGGCGCTAAGGCAGCTGAGGATGATTTTAAAGAAAGGGTAGAGGCTAAGAGGCCTCCTTTAATGAAGTTTCTACGTTGCATAGCGAAATTTAAAATAAAACATTTACAATAGAAATTCTCCCGGGATGAATTAACTTTAAATTCAGAATTATCCTATGCGGTTACTTTTTATTCGTTTCTCGGCCATTGGTGACATCGTTTTAGCTTCTCCGGCTTTGCGTTGTGCGAAGCTGCAGATACCTGGTGCAGAGATCCATTTTTTGACGAAGAAGTCGATGAAGGCCGTTTCGGAGGGGAATCCTTACGTGGATCAATTTCATTATTTTGACAAAGATCTCTCTACCACCATTCAGGAATTAAAAGCTTGTCATTTCGATTATATTATCGATTTGCATAAGAATTTGCGCAGTTTGCGGATTCGCCTGGCATTAGGTGTTTCCTATTTATCTTATAATAAGTTAAGTGTAGAGAAGTTTTTGCTGACCAAATTCCAGGTGAATCGAATAGCAGATCGCCACATTTCGATGCGTTCTGTGGACACATTAGCTCCTTTGGGTGTTAGCTACGATGGGAATGGTTTGGATTATTTTGTGCCTTCTGAGGTTAGCCAGCCGGTCTTTTTCCCGGAAGGCTACGTCGCCTTAGTGATAGGTGCCTCTTATGCAACTAAGAAATTGCCTCTGGATTCATTGAAGGTTTTGTGTTCCCAAATTCCACATCCTATTGTGCTGGTAGGAGGAAAAGAGGAAATTGCAGAAGGAGATTCGCTGGCGGCGCTAGATCCTTCGCGTATCGTCAATACCTGCGGCGCTTATTCCTTGCATGAATCGGCGTTGATCGTTTCTAAAGCGCGTTTAGTGATTTCACATGACACCGGCATGTTGTATATCGCTTGTGCCTTTGAAAAGAATGTCATTGCTATTTGGGGGGCAACTTCACCCGCTTTGCAGGTAGAACCATTTATGCCTGATGATTCGAAAGCTCGGGTATTCCAATCCATCGTTCCCGATTTAACTTGCCAGCCTTGCTCGAATTTTGGTACGAAGACCTGCCCTAAAGGGCATTTTGCTTGTATGAAACAGCAGGATTTGCCGGAGATTGCACGGCAGGTGGAGCAGATGTGGTAATCCTAGAGGTATTTGAATCGCTTCAGTTTTCCTTGGTAACTTTGTAGGTAGTTTTTTTGAGCACTTTCTTCTAGGAATGAGCGTCGGATCAATTTTTCCACTTCTTCTGAATTGGCTAGCATTTGCTCCAAAATTCGTTCCACCAGCACCGTCGGAATGCCAGCCATCTTGCCTAAATGCAGGAATTGATTAATTAATTTCCCCTGGTATTGTGCTTTGGGATAAAGTCCACCCAGGAGAGCGAAATCACTGTCTGCGATATGTAATTGTGAATTGAGCAAGTCATATGCCGGACTTAAAACAAAGTCTCCATCACTTGTTTCCAGTAGTGAGAAGTTCTTCAAGTGTGCATCTCCATTCGAAAACAGGTAGTTGAACAGGATAATTTTAAATAGTTTAGGGGCTTCTACTGCATAAGCAGGCACATATTGCTGCATGATTTTGAACAATTCCAGGTAATTGCCTTCGTATTTGTAGTTTGCACCATGTGTTTGCGGGGTTCGTTCTGCCAAAACCGCAAAGTCCTCCTTCGCCCGCTTGAAACCGCTCTCATCTCGATCAAAGCGTTTGGTTATATAGGCCATTTCTCCGTTTTGGAAGAAAATCAACCCATTCTCAGTCGTCTCAATCTGAAATACTTGTTTCGCGATTTGCATCGTCAAATGCTCATTCGCTGGCATCAAATGCCGATTCTTTCCTAGAGCAGGAATCGGCTTCAGTAAATAATGCCCACTTTCTCCGGGTTTTGCTAAGCGCAATTTGTTCTTCTCAAGGACCAGGGAAAACTTCTCTTGCACCCCTGAAATGGACATAATGGTCCTATTTTCGAAGAAAATGCCCGCAACATCCTCTGAGCTGGCAGGTGAATTATAGGGAAGTACGTGATGCACTTTATGCAGATTAAACAGCCTTAATTGCGCAGAGCGGCTATAAGTCTGATGACCTTCCATTAACGTACTGGGGCAAACACGTAGCTGATCCATTTAAGCGTTGATTTGTTCAATCGTGATAGCCCCGATCGTATCGAATCGAGCCGTATTAAGTAATATGCCAAAATGATCGGAGGGATCAATCTTCTTAAATTTACAAACCGCCTGTTTATTCGCCCCCTCTGGTAAAAGATGGAAGAACAGCGGGAATAGGTGAGGGGACTTGAATTCCTTTTTAGCCTTAGGCATGGTAAAACTAATAGCCGGTTTCTTTTTGTCCTCTACCCATGTTTCCAAATACCGAAAATGAAAACTCCCGTTATCTAATTGTTGGAGAATTCCAGCAGGTTCAGACTTATAGTAGATCGTTGCCGCTCTCATCTTCTTTCGTTAAATTTTTGATTTCTAATTTCACCTCCAACCCTAATACATCGGCTAATTTTTGCATGGTCTCCAAGGTAGGATTTCCTTTTCCACTTTCAAATTGTTTGACCGTTCTAAGACTTACGCCAGAAAGCAACGAAAGCGTTTCTTGGTTCGTTTGGAGCAGTAATCGACGCATTTTGAGCGTTTCTATTATATCTTGATGGTGCATTATAGTGCTCTTTTGGATGTAATTTATATCAATATAAGCTCATGTAGGCTTGTTTTGTGCAATATAGTGCACTTTTTGATGTAATTGACAGATTGAGGGAAAATTACCAGTTTTGATGTGAGATTATCAGTTTTAGGGCAACAAAAAAGCCCGACATTTCTGTCGAGCTTTGATGATTAAAATAATTTTGTGATTTATAAACCTAATAAACTGGTGGCGATATTGATGATTTCTTTCTTTAGAGGTACTATACTTTCAAGACCTTTTACCTCATATTTTTTATCATCAGCTGAGTTCAAATCAATAAAATATCTTCCTCTTGACGAAGTGATTTTGCAGATGATTTTTTTGTTATTATCATCAACTAAAATATTGAAACTGTTCTTCAAATCTCGGTAATTAATTCTACTTGCATCTAATTTTTTAATTGAATGCAGAAGTAATGTTTTGATGGAATGGTAAATTTTAAGTTCTTCGGCTGTGGTAATTACAATACTTCCATTTTTTGATTCTTCCTCAATAACTTTTGGTAATGCATTTTGAATAGCGTTTGAGTTAATCAAATTTTTGATTTTAGTTTTTGTCGAATCCATCAATTTTTTGCCATGCATTCTATTGAAGATAGCCTTAATGAAATCTTCTGATGGATCAGCTAATTCAGACGAGAAAGCTTCTTCAAATCCTTGAAGGAAGTAGATCTCTTGGACCTCATCATATAACTCTTTTAAATATTGTGCACTTTTATGAAACTTTGAAAATTCTTCGATTAGCTGATCTGTAATTTCAGAGAAGTCTAAAACTAAGAATGGTATACTGTAAAGTTTAGTGTCTTTAGTTGCTTCATTAATTGAATAAAACCGCCATTCTAGTCCATTTGTTAATATTCCAAACTTAGCATTCTTTGTATTGATAAAGTAACTATTTAATTGTGAGGCTTCAATATCTGTAAGCTTCTTGCCTAATTTTTTGCATTCAATTATTATCTCTGTTGTTTTGCTATCAGCTTTTAGTCCAATATCTGCCTTATCATTTTTTTGCCCCCAACCAGCATTAAATTCGGTTAACATATCTTTGTCATCAGATCTACTATAACCAATAACTTCAAGTAAAGGCTCAATTAAAGTAACGCGAGTTTGAGCTTCATTTGAACACCTTTCCTCCAATCTTGAGAAATCGAATTTTGCTAATGATTTTTTGACAGCAGCAATTATATTTTTGTTTAAAGGCATAGTACTTTGACTTAGTTGATTAGAGTTATGAATACAATTTACGCTAAAATATATTTCACACAGAATTTTAAACTAATAAGTTATTAAACGGTATTGAGTAGTTGAGATATTCTTAAAACAAAAAAGCCCGACATTTCTGTCGAGCTTTCTGAGCCTCCTATCGGGATCGAACCAATGACCTACTGATTACAAATCAGTTGCTCTACCAGCTGAGCTAAGGAGGCGCATTTGAGTTCACAAAAGTAAGCCAAATGGATTAAAACGCAAAATATTGATTGAAAAAAATTAATCTTTTTTCAATTTTTCGAGTTCTTTTTCCGCTTGAGCGATTTTCTTTTCGACCTCAGCACGTAGTTTATCCGAGTTTTTAGACTTCGCGAAGAATTCTAAGTTATTGGTTAACACGGCGATATCATTTTCTAATGCCTGAATTTTCTTACGAGCGTCAGGGCTTGCAGATTTTTTCTCTTCGCTTCCTGAATTCGACTCAGATGATAAAGATTTTAATTCAAAACCCCAAGCGGCTAATTGTTCTTTCGGTTGAGTACGAGCTAAATCAATTAAGGCATTCCAGGTAGTGCGGAAGCTTTCTTGAATCGCTTTCACATTATTACGTGGTACGAAACCGATCGCATCCCATGCTGCTTTCTTTTCTCCTAATGAAGCTAATAGGCTAGGGTCCTTCAGCATCGCTTCCATTTCTTTTAAAATGACTTGCTTTGCTTCTAAGTTTGCTTCGAATTCTACATCCTTCGCATTCTTGCCTTTCTCTCTCGTTAAGTTAAAGTAGGCATCACAAGCAGCTTTAAATTTCGCATAGATGGAATCCTTTTGTTTCTCAGGTACATGACCGATCTCTTTCCACTTTTTCTGTGTTTCGATGACCATTTGGGTCACTTCAGGAGTGATGGTGCCTGTTTCTACAATGCCATTTACCTGATCGATTAATAATTGCTTTGCGGCTAAGTTAGCTTTGCGTTCGGCATCGATCTTCGAGAAGAATTCACTCTTGTGCTTGAAGAAGGTTTTTAAGTCAGACCAAAAGTGATGGCTAACCTCTTTACCACCCTCGCGTGGTAATCCACCTTTTAAATTATTCCATTGCTCTTGAAGCGCTAATACCGCTTTAGAGGCTTGGTTCCATTCGCTGATGTTCGCTGCTGTGAAGTTTGCATAATGCTTCATCAAGTCACCGATTTCGCGTTTAACTTTTAGATTCTCTTCGAAAACTTGCTTTTGGGCATCATTGATGGCTCTTTTTTGTTCAAAAAGAACATCTAATGATTTCTTCACCCGCGTCCAAAGTGACTCATTGTCATCTCTGTTTGCTGGTCCGATGTGCTTGTATTCTTCGAATAGCTCTTCTGCCTCTTTTAATAATTTCTGCAAAGCACCGCCTTTAGATATCTCAGCGGCTAATGCTTCTAGTTTAGTGGCAATACCTTCTTTGGCCTGTAAATTCTTCTTGCGATCTAATTCTAATAGCTCGAAGAAAATACTTCTATTGCTGTAGAAACGGTCCACTAAGGCATGATAACTCTGCCAAAGCGTCTGATTCATAGGCCCCTGCACACTGCCTAAACCTTTCCACTCTTCTTGAATTTTCTTGAAGGCTTTAAAGCTTGCATTCACGTGCGCTGGATCTGAATTGTCATCCGAGTCCACTAAAGTTCTTAATTCATTAATTAAACGCGTTTTTCCTTCGAGTGCCTTCTCTCTTAATTTCTCTAAATTAGAGAAGAATGCGCCTCTTTCCGTACGGATAAAGGCAGCGATGGCATCGATTTGTTGCGAGATTTCATCCCCTTTGAACGAGAATCCTTCTTCTGAATCTTCGTTAGTTGCCTTGAAAGCAGCTAAAGCCTCAGCGCGTTCACCTTGCTTGATCGCTTCCCAAGCAGTTCTCACTTCTTTCGTCAATTCATCGACTTTTTTGAAATTCGCCGATGAGGCGCTCGCTTGAAGAATGGCTTTCAATTGCTCATAGAAGGCAAGAATGCTCTCTTTGGTTGCTTTTGAAAGGTCTAAAACCGGAAATTCCACGGCCTTTTCTTCCACTACAGGAAAAACTACTTCCGCCGGAGCTGCCACCTCAGCGGGAGCTGCTGTTTCGACAATAGCTTCTGTCGGTGTTTCTTCTGGACTAGGAGTGGTTTCCAATTCTTCTGCTGGATTCGTCTCTTCGGTGATCATAATCGTCGTTGTTTGCGTTTTAACTTAAAAGTTTTTCAAAAATACGCTCCATCGATACAGCATAACCAATTTTCTCTTTTAGGTCTGCTATAGAAATGCGCTCTTGGGTCATCGTGTTGCGATCGCGAACGGTCACGGTGTTGTCTTCCATGGTTTGGTAATCCACCACCACACAATACGGTGTTCCAATTAAATCTTGACGTGTATAACGCTTGCCTATGGCGCCACCATCGTCGTAAGTTGTATTAAAGGCAAATTTAAGGCTGTTTGTGATCTCTTGTGCTTTTTCTGCAAGACCATCCTTCTTCACTAATGGAAGAACGGCCACTTTCACAGGAGCTAATGCCGGGTGGAAGTTTAAGAAAACACGTTGTTTTTCTTGATCTCCTTCGCCCACGGTCTCTTCTGTGTAAGCATTGCAAAGTATCGCTAAGAATAAACGATCAGCCCCTACGGACGTTTCAACTACATAAGGTATGTAATTTTCGTTAATCTCTGGGTCAAAATACTGTTGTTTCTTTCTCGATAAATCTTGGTGTGCTTTCAAGTCGAAATCCGTTCTCGAGTGGATTCCTTCCATTTCTTTAAAGCCAAAAGGGAACTTGTATTCGATATCCACCGCCGCATTCGCATAGTGGGCTAATTTATCATGATCATGGAATTTCAAGGAAGTAGCTGGAATACCTAATGCTAAGTGGAATTTCATACGCGTTTCTTTCCACTTCGCATACCATTCCATTTCTGTGCCAGGGCGAACGAAGAATTGCATCTCCATTTGTTCGAATTCACGCATACGGAAGATGAAATTACGAGCTACGATCTCGTTACGGAAGGCTTTTCCGATTTGGGCAATGCCAAAAGGAACCTTCATGCGGCCCGTCTTTTGGACATTCAAGAAATTCACAAAAATCCCCTGAGCTGTCTCTGGACGTAAATAAATTAAACTCGCATCCTCAGAAACTGCCCCTACTTGGGTGGAGAACATCAAATTGAATTGACGCACCTCAGTCCAGTTAGCTGTGTTCGAAACAGGACACTTGATATTTTCATCGATAATGATCTGGCGAACTCCCTCTAAATCCCCTGCATCTAAGCATTTCGCCATCTTTTGTAATAAAGCTTTCGCTTCTGTCTCTTTTCCTTCCTCCTCTAATGCCGCAGCTCTTTCTTCTAATAAAGTATCCGCACGGTAACGTTTTTTGGAATCCTTATTATCAATCATCGGATCATTAAATGAATCCACGTGACCAGAGGCCTTCCAAGTCAATGGGTGCATAAAAATAGCCGCATCAAGACCCACCACGTTGTCATTCAACATCGTCATCGCCTTGTACCAAACTGTTTTTAAGTTATTCTTTAATTCGACACCGTTTTGACCGTAATCATATACCGCTTGCAAACCATCGTAAATTTCCGAAGATGGAAATACGAAACCATATTCTTTCGCGTGTGAAATAATATCCTTTAATGCTGAGGCGGTATCTTGTTTTTTATTTTCCATTAAATCAATCTTAATTTCAATCTTATTAGATTGCAATTTACCGAAAAGAATGAAAGAATGAGGCTTGCAACGTGTTTTTTCTTAATTTTGGCCAGATTTACAAGGTAAAAACCAAGATATTGATGAAAAACGTTTCCTTCGCCTTAATTCAGCTATCCTGTAGCTCAAATGTTTCAGAAAACTGGCAAAAAACGCTTTCCTCTATTCGCGATGCTGCGAGTAAAGGTGCTCAAGTGATTTGCTTGCAGGAATTGTTTAAATCAGTCTATTTCTGTTATGAAGAAAAGCAGGATTTCTTCGCTTTGGCAGAGGCAATCCCGGGTCCATCGACGGACGAATTAGGGGCTTTGGCAGCGGAATTAAACGTTGTAATCGTCGCATCTCTTTTTGAGAAACGAGCTGCCGGGCTTTACCACAACACTACCGCGGTCATCGATGCAGACGGAAAATACTTGGGTAAATACCGTAAAATGCACATTCCAGACGATCCAGGCTATTACGAGAAATATTATTTCACTCCGGGAGATTTAGGGTATCAAGTTTTTAATACGAAGTTTGCCAAAATCGGTGTGCTCATCTGCTGGGATCAATGGTATCCAGAAGCGGCCCGCTTAACGGCGCTTCAAGGAGCAGAAGTGTTAGTTTATCCAACAGCCATCGGCTGGGATTTAGCAGAAAAAGACGGTGAAATCAACCGGGAACAATACCAAGCTTGGCAAACCATCCAACGTTCACATTCGGTCGCAAATGGCGTTCCTGTCGTTTCAGTAAACCGCGTGGGTACAGAAAATGGCCAACAGTTTTGGGGAGGCAGCTTCGTTTCTAACGCCTTTGGTCGCGTCATCTTCCAAGCCTCTCACGATCAAGAAGAAATCGCTTTAGTCGATGTAAACGTAGATTCGAGTGAATACTACCGTAGAACCTGGCCTTTCTTTAGAGATAGACGAATTGATTCGTATCAGGGGATTACGGAGCGGTTTTTAGACAAATAGCAAAGACCAAAGTTCAAAGACCAAAGTTCAAAGACCAAAGACCAAAGACCAAAGACCAAAGAAGGTTTCGCTAGCGGCGACTTTTTGACTTTATCTGAACTTTGCTCTTTGAACTTTGATCTTTGAAAAATCAGCTCCGCTGATTTTTAATGCGCTTCCAGCCAATTCTCACCCACGCCAATACCCGTTTCCATCGCCACCCCTAAATCCATGGCTTCGCACATGATTTTGTTGATTTGCACTTTTAGGTAATCAACTTCGTCTTTGTGCGCGTCGAACACGAGTTCATCATGAACGGTGAGGATCATTTTTGATTTTAGATTCTCTTTCTCTAGGAAATCTTGGATTTGAATCATCGCGACTTTGATCATATCGGCCGCAGAACCTTGAATAGGTGCATTGATGGCGTTGCGTTCAGCAAAACCACGTTCGTTCATGTTGGCGGATAAGATATCACGTAAGTAGCGTCGGCGGCCTAAAACCGTTTCGACGTAACCGTTGTCGCGAGCGTCGGTGATGCTTTGGTCCATAAACGTCTTCACTTTAGGGAATTCGACGAAGTATTGATCGATGATTTCCTTTGCCTCCGTGCGGGAAATGCCTAATTGAGCAGCAAGTCCAAAGGCCGAAACGCCGTAAATAATCCCAAAGTTTACCGTCTTCGCCTTGCGACGCATGTCCGAAGTAACCTCTTCTAAAGGGACGTGGAATACTTTCGCCGCTGTTGCTTTGTGTACGTCCAAACCGTTATTGAAGGCATCTAGCATCGATTCGTCCTTCGAGAAGGCGGCCATGATGCGGAGTTCGATTTGGGAATAATCCGCTGATAAAATCAAGTGGTTTTCATCGCGGGGGATGAAGGCCTTGCGGATCTCCCGACCACGAACCGTACGGATAGGGATATTTTGTAAGTTCGGATCCTTTGATGAAAGACGTCCCGTAGCGGTAACGGCCTGCATGAAAGAAGTATGAATGCGACCGGTAGTAAGGGAAATAAGTGCCGGAAGGGCATCTACATAGGTCGATTTTAATTTCTGTAATTCGCGGAAGTCTAATATCAGAGAGGCGATTTCGTGCTCGGCTTCTAGTTTAGAAAGCACCTCTTCACCCGTCATGTATTGACCTGTCTTGGTCTTCTTTGCTTTTGGATCAAGCTTCAGTTTTTCAAATAGAATCTCGCCTAATTGCTTAGGAGAGGCGATGTTGAATTCTTGTCCAGCCGTGGCAAAGATCTTTTCTTGAACGGCTTTGGAATCCGCCTCCAAGGTTTTCGACATCTCTTTTAAGAAGGGAACATCTAAGTTTACCCCCTCGCATTCGATGGCAGATAAAACACGTGCCAGAGGCATTTCTACCTCGTTCAGTAGCTGAACAGCCTTAGGATTTGTCGTTAATTGTTTGTCTAAGAAAGGCTTTAATTGCAAGGTGATGTCGGCATCTTCTGCGGCATATTCCTTGATCAAGTTCAGCTCCACTTCCCGCATGTTACCTTGCTTTGCCCCTTTTTTGCCGATCAAGTTTTCGATCGACATCGGTTCGTAACTTAGGTAGGCGAGGGCCAAAGCATCCATCCCGTGGCGTTTTTCTGGCTCAATTAAATAGTGAGCAAGCATCGTGTCGTAGGTTGCGCCTTTGATTTCGATGCCATAATTGCGCAAAACGCTCATGTCATACTTGATGTTTTGGGCGATTTTGGTGGTGGATTCTTTGGCAAAAATCCTCTTAAACAAATCTGCCTGCGCCTGACATGCCACCTGATCCTCCGGGAATGGCACATAAAAAGCCTCGCCCTTGCGATAAGAGAAGGACATGCCTACGAGTTGCGCTTCGATGGCCACTAAACTCGTCGTTTCCGTGTCAAAACAGAAGGCATCTTGGCGATCCAAGAAACTAATCAAGGACTTGATCGCGTTCTCACCCTGTACTAAATGGTATTGGTGCGCGGTATTGCTTAAGTTAGAATAGCTTGTCGTGCTAACTTCCTCTTCCTCCATTTCTGGAGCGGAAGCAGCTGCAGGAGCCGGTGAACCAAACATGTCCATTTGATTCGCATCCACTTTAGGTGACGCTTTCACTTTCGCGACAACCGGTTCATCTTCGCCTAAAATACGCTTGCGCAAGGTTCTGAATTCTAATTCCTCTAACAACGGCTCTAATAAGGCACGATTAGGTGGAGTCGCTTTTAATTTTTCTTCTTCGTATTCGATAGGTACTTCGAGCATAATTCGGGCCAAATGCTTCGATAAAATGCCCTGCTCGCGGAAATTGACCAGGTTTTCCTGCAATTTGCCTTTTAACTGATCGGTATTGTCTAATAAGTTTTCCAAAGAGCCAAATTGCTCGATGAGCTTTTGGGCGGTCTTTTCACCCACACCAGGAATGCCCGGAATGTTATCCACCGCATCACCCATCAAACCTAGCATATCGATGACTTGATCTACGTTTGCGATGTTCCAGCGCTCGCACACTTCTTTTGGCCCTAAAACCTCAACTCCCTTTCCCATAAAGGCCGGTTTGTACATCTTAATGCGCTCCTCCACTAATTGCCCGTAATCCTTATCCGGAGTCATCATGAAGACCTCGATATCCGGATTCGCCCGCACCGCTTTCTTAGCAATCGTCCCAATCACATCATCCGCCTCATATCCATCCAAAATCAATAGCGGAATATCCATCGCCTCCACCAAACGCTTCACATAGGGAATCGCAATCGTAATATCCTCCGGTTGTTCCTGACGCTGAGCCTTATAGGGCGTATATTCTACATGTCGAAAAGTCGGTTTTGGTGTGTCAAAAGCTACCCCTAAATAATCTGGTTTCTCCTTATTAATGACCTCCAGGATCGTATTTGCAAAGCCAAAAACGGCGGAAGTATTAATTCCCTTCGAAGAAATTCGAGGTGTTTTAGCAAAAGCAAAATGCGCGCGATAAATCAAGGCCATCGCGTCAAAAAGGAATAATTTTTTCATGTAATTCAGCTATATTTGGGGATAGAGAGTGCCTTTGTAAAGATAATAAATTTATCCTCGAAATTATGAACTTAGCTGACCTACGCTTAAACTACCAAAAAGGAGAATTGCACGAAGCTCACGTACATCCGGATCCTTTTTCCCAATTTTCTACTTGGTTTAAAGAAGCTCAATCAGCGGAAGTGCCTGAGCCTAATGCCATGTTCTTAAGCACATTAAGCGCCACAGGCCGTCCATCTGGTCGCATCGTTTTATTGAAAACAGTCGATCATGGATTCAGTTTCTTTACCAATTACGAATCCCGCAAAGGCCAAGATTTAGCCTTTTCTTCTCAAGCCTCCATCACCTTTTTTTGGGGCGAATTAGAACGCCAAATCCGTATCGAAGGCCACGTCGAAAAGCTCTCTGTCGAATTATCAACGGCTTATTTTCATTCACGCCCACGCGAATCGCAACTAGGGGCCTGGGTTTCAGAACAAAGTGCCAAAGTCGATTCCCGCGAAGTCTTAGAAAAACGCTATGCTGAATTAGCTGCGCAATACGAAGGTAAATCGATTCCTAAACCAGATCACTGGGGCGGTTATCGCTTAGTGCCGGATTATTTTGAGTTTTGGCAGGGTAGACCCTCCCGTTTACATGACCGCGTGGTGTATGATGCGCGAGAGAAAGGGGATTGGGAGTGTTATCGGGTAGCGCCTTAAAAAGCTCCGAAGGAGCTTTTTCAAAGAGCAAAGAGCAAAGTTCAAAGAGCAAAGACCAAAGTTTAATTTTCTAATTGACTAAGTCACGAAGTGACGACTAAGCCGTTTTCGGCGACTTATTGACTAACTCTGAACTTTGAACTTTGGTCTTTGAAATTTATAGAAAGGTTTTCTCTAACGTCTTCTGACTCTGAAACCCTTCGCCATACTTCACCCCAATCTTGTGACCCATTTCCATCGCACGTGCTTGGATAAAGTTCAAGAAATCTGGGCTGGAAATATAAGAAGCCGGTTCAGAAGAATTAGGGTCAAAGAATTGACTCTTGAATGCGCGAATGGCTGCTTCCTTCTGATCCCATTGGGTTGAAATATCCACCACAAAATCAGGTTCTAAATAGCGATCTTGAATGTAATGATAGACTTGTGTAGGTCTCCAGGCTGGAAGGTCGCCGGTTTTGATTTGGCGTAATCCAGATAAGAAACAAGCATCTATGGCTAATTGGGCGCCTTTCCCATGATCAGGATGACGATCTTCTAAGGCATTAGCTAAAACGATATAGGGTTGGTATTTGCGAATGACTTCGATTAATTTCAATTGAGTTTCCTCGTCGTTTCTGAAAAAGCCGTCCCGAATGCCAAGGTTTTCACGCGCATGTAAGCCTAAGATTTTAGTGGCATCAGCCGATTCTTGTAAGCGAATTTCTGGCGTGCCACGCGTGCCTAATTCCCCGCGGGTGAAATCCACGATTCCCACTTTTTTACCAGCGGAAATATGCTTCAGAATGGTTCCAGCGCAGCTTAATTCAGCATCGTCTGGATGAGCGGCCATCACGAGAATGTCTAGTTTCATATTCATGAATGGATATAATTAATGGATGCGAATTCGGCGCCCAGCTCGGATGACCGAGGAGCTCTTCATTCCATTTAATTTTTTCAATTTAGCAATCGAAACGCCTGTTCTTCTGGCGATAGCCCCTAAGGTGTCGCCTTGGCGAACTTTAGTCCATGCCTTCGTTCTCGAGCGAACTTTATCCCCTACAGAACCGTATTCGTTCTTTAAAGAAAGGGAGCGGATATCAAAAGATCTTGCCGTGATAATGATGTGATCAGAAACTGGCTCGAATGGGTTGAAATTATACACATTCTTCGGGTTCATCGGATTCCCCTCATAACGTGTTTCAAAGTGCAAGTGGGACCCAGTACTTCGTCCGGTATTTCCGCCTACTCCGATTTGGTCCCCTGCTTTAACAATGGTGCCTGGTTCTGCGCCTGGTGAGGCTAAGTGCCCATACAGCGTTTCAAATCCATTATAATGACGAACTACCACATAATTTCCATATCCTGATCGGTCATAATGACTCACCCGGACAATTCCATCAAAAACCGAATAAACGGGGTATCCTGTCTCTAAATCTAAATCGACCCCGGCATGTAAACGACCCCAGCGTGGTCCAAATGGACTCGTTTGTTTGACAATTTCTAGTGGAGCAGCCCAATTACGACCTGCTGCGGTATTGTATAGCTCGATGTCTACAGGCTCATCGAATTCTTTCGCATCAATATCGTATGGGTCTATAATTTTCGTATCCCATATCGCAAAATAAGACGCCACCGAAACGAAATCCTCAGTACCCTCTGGGGCAGCTTCTTCCTCGATCTCAACAATAAGGTTTTCACCCTCATCGATGGACGTAGTATCAAAATTACTAATGCTTGCATTCAATGCCTTTATGGGCTCGAATTTGCGCTCTTGCATTTCTGAACCAGCCGTAACGCCTACGGATTCGGTTTCGTTTCTGAATTGCAAGGGTGGGAGTTCGTCTAAATCATCCTTCTTTTTGTTCTTTTCTTGGAAGAGCTGAGAATTAGATTTGACTTCGATTTCTGTTTTTTTCTTGAATAAATTCCGCTCTTGTGCCTTCAAGCTAATGCCAGAAAGAAGTAGAATACATCCAAAAATATAGGTAATAAACCTCATAAGACTTGTTTAGTGTAAATTGTTCGCGGCTAACCAACGTTCCGCGTCCAATGCCGCCATGCAACCACTACCAGCAGCGGTAATCGCTTGGCGATAAATAGTGTCCTGTACATCACCGCAGGCAAAAACACCTTCGATATTGGTACGAGAACTACCTTTTTCTATGAGTAGATACTCTTGCGCATCCATCTCTAATTGACCTCTAAAGATGGCCGTGTTCGGTTGGTGTCCGATCGCCACGAAGAAGCCGGTTAAGGCGATTTCCTCTGTCGCTTTGGTCACATTATTGATAATGCGAATACCCGTCACCCCGTTCGCATCACCTAAAATTTCTTCTGTTTCAGAGTTCCAGTGAATCTCGATCTTCGGATTATTCTTCACGCGCTCCTGCATGATAAGAGAGGCCCGCATTTCGCTACGACGGACGATTAAGTGTACTTTGGTACATAAATTAGCTAAATAACTCGCTTCTTCTGCTGCTGTATCACCTGCACCCACCACGGCTACAGTTTGGTTGCGGTAGAAGAATCCATCACAAACGGCACAAGCAGAAACGCCTAGACCATTGAACTTCGTTTCACCTTCTAAGCCTAACCATTTTGCGCTGGCACCTGTGGCGATAATGACCGCATCCGCCTCAATTTTCGTTTTTTCATCAATCCACACCTTCTTAGGAGAAGAAGTGAAATCCACTTTCGTGGCCATTCCATAACGGACATCAGTTCCAAAACGCTTTGCCTGATTTTCTAAATCGACCATCATCGCTGGGCCATCAATTCCGTTCGGGTAACCTGGAAAATTGTCTACCTCGGTAGTCGTTGTTAATTGACCACCTGGCTGTCCTCCTTGGTACATAACGGGGTGTAAACCTGCACGTGACGCATATATGGCAGCGGTGTATCCGGCTGGGCCAGACCCGATAATTAGGCATTTGATTTTTTCTGACATCTGTATTTTTATCGAAAGGTAATGAGCCTACAAAATTCGGGAAATATAGGCAGAAACACAAGCGATGTTTTTCTTATTAATTCTTACATTTGTTTAACAAAAAACCTAAACGAATGAAGCTCTCAAATATTTTCCGTAACCTGACTTTTTGGGTTTTATTGTCCATTTTGCTGGGTGTAATCATCGGTCATTTTTCGCCCGAATTAGCTTTATTCAAAGTGTTGGAAACGAAGTTCACCTATAATTTATTAGGGGCTGAGTTGAATTTTGGACCTACATTAAGTGAGGTTTTAAGTGGTGTCTTTATCAGTTTAGTGAAGATATTTATTAACCCCATTATCTTTTTAACGATCAGTTTAGGGATTGTGAATATGGGTAATTTGAAGAAAGTGGGTCGCGTGGGAGGAAAGGCTTTGCTGTATTTTGAGGTGGTGACCACGATTGCGCTTCTGATTGGCTTAGCAGTTTCTACTTTTATAGAACCGGGTGTGGGTGTCATTCGGGATGATATTGCCGGAGGGGATATTTCCAAATACACTCAGAAAGCGGCAGGATTCTCCTGGCTAGGCTTTTTAAAGGAAAACTTTACCGTTCAGGTATTAGGCTTTTCGATCTTCTTTGGGATTTTTTTGAATTATGTGAAGGGAAAAGCAAAGATGATTTCGGGCATGCAGCAGGCATCCCATTGGGTATTTAAAGGTTTAAAAGTGGTGATGTATTTAGCCCCTTTGGGAGCCTTAGGAGGGATGGCGTTTACGATTGGAAAGTTTGGGATTCACTCCTTACTTCCTCTAGCGAAATTGATGTTAACGGTGTATGTGACCATGGGCATCTTTGTTTTTGTAGTATTAGGTTTTATTATGCGCTCCTGCGGGGAACGTATTTGGTCTTTTTTGGGCTATATTAAACAAGAATTACTCATCGTTTTAGGGACCTCTTCTTCGGAGGCGGCGCTTCCCTCTTTGATGCATAAATTAGAAGACATGGGCTGTTCGAAGTCTGTAGTGGGTTTAGTGGTGCCAGCCGGATATTCTTTTAATCTGGATGGGACGAGTATTTATTTATCGATGGCTACGCTGTTTTTAGCCCAAGTTTATGGCGTACATTTGTCGTGGGAACAGATGCTGACGATCGTGGGAATCTTAATGGTGACCTCGAAAGGGGCAGCTGGGGTGACAGGTAGTGGCTTCGTGGTTTTAGCATCTACCTTAAGCGCCTTGCAAGTCATTCCGGTGGAAGGCTTAGCGCTGTTATTAGGGGTGGATCGATTTATGTCCGAAGCGAGAGCGATTACGAATTTTATTGGGAATGGGGTGGCTACGGTTTGGTTAGCTAAACACGAGGGGGAGTTTCAATCAGAACAATCAACAAATTAATCATATATGTCTATTTCATCCATTTTAAGAGAAGATGCGCTCGAGTATCATGCAGGAGGGAAACCTGGAAAAATTGAAGTAAAACCGACGAAATCGACGGCGACTCAGCGCGATTTGTCTTTAGCCTATTCGCCGGGTGTGGCTGAGCCTTGTTTAGAGATTGCCCAGAATGTAGAAAAAGTATACGATTATACGGCCAAAGGAAACCTAGTAGGCGTTATCTCCAATGGTACTGCCGTTTTAGGTTTAGGTAATATTGGCCCTGAGGCTTCTAAGCCTGTGATGGAAGGAAAGGGGGTACTATTCAAAGTATTCTCTGATATTGATGTATTTGATATTGAATTAGCAGTCACGGATCCAGATGAGTTTGTGGATACGGTGGCTCGATTAGAACCTACTTTTGGAGGGATCAATCTGGAGGACATCAAATCGCCAGAATGCTTTGAGATCGAAGAGAAATTAAAGAAGCGTTTGAAAATCCCCATCATGCACGATGATCAACATGGGACGGCGATTATCTCATCTGCCGCCTTGTTGAATGCGCTGGAGATTGTAGACAAGAAAATTGAAGAAGCGAGATTTGTTATTTCTGGTGCGGGAGCAGCGGCAATTTCGTGTGTAAAACTGTATTTAAAACTCGGCGCTCGCAAAGAGAACTTTCATATTTTCGATAAAGATGGTTTAGTGTCTGAAGATCGGCCTGAGTTGAATCGCTATCTAGCGCCATTGGCTGGAAAGGCAGGGAGAACAACCACCTTAGCTGAGGCAATGAAGGGAGCGGATGTTTTCTTAGGCTTATCTGTAGGAGGAATATTGAAACCAGAAATGGTGGCGTCGATGGCCGCGAATCCGATCGTATTTGCGATGGCAAATCCGAATCCTGAGATCGGATACGAAGAAGCGAAGGCGGTGAGAGAGGATTTGATTATGGCGACGGGTCGTTCGGACTTTCCTAATCAAGTCAATAATGTGTTAGGATTTCCTTTCATCTTCCGTGGAGCTTTGGATGTGCGTGCTTCGGAGATTAATGATGAGATGAAGTTAGCGGCGGCAAAGGCTTTAGCCTGCTTAGCCAAAAAACCGGTACCCGATATCGTTAATCTTGCGTACAACGAGAAGTCTTTAAGTTTTGGCCCTGAATACATTATTCCTAAACCCGTAGATCCGCGTTTAATCACGACCATCTCCATGGCAGTAGCTAAGGCAGCGATGGAATCAGGCGTGGCGACGAAACCGATCAAAAACTGGGATGCCTACGAGACTCAATTAGCGAAACGCTTAGGATTAGACAACCAGGTAATGAAGTTCATCCTGAAGCGCGCTAAATCCAAGCCCAAGCGCATCGTATTCGCAGAGGCCGAAAACTTGAAAGTATTAAAAGCCGTTCGAGAAGTGTTAGACGAGGGAATCGCTAAACCGATTCTATTAGGCCGCAAGGCAAATATCGATGCGATCTGCGAAGAACACCACATTGATTTAGGAGATATCGAAATCTTCGATTTCAAGCATCCCGACAACGCCGGCTTATTAGCTGAATTCGCCGAGTTATTCTACGAGAAGCGCAAACGTCGTGGATTCACAAAATGGGAAGCAGAAAAGCAGGTACGTAAGAGTAATTACTTTGCCGCGATGATGTTAGAGACCAATCGGGCTGATGGAGTTATCTCCGGTTTAACGAAGAACTATCCAGATGCAATTCGTCCCGCTCTACAAATTATCGGTAAAAAACCGGGTGTGACGAAGGTGGCTGGTATGTATTTGTTATTGAGTAAGCAGGGGCCACTCTTCTTCTCGGATACGACCATTAATTTCTCCCCATCGGTGGCAGACCTAGTGGAAATCACGGAATTGACGTCAGAAGCGGTAGAACGCTTTAATTTAAAACCCAAAATCGCGATGCTTTCCTATTCGAACTTCGGTTCAGCTGATGGAGATGATGCCTTAAAGATGCGGGCGGCTACGCACATCTTGCAGGAGAAACATCCTACTTGGGTGATTGAAGGGGAGATGCAGGCGCACTTGGCATTTGACAAAGAATTAAGACAGCAGAATTATCCATTTGCGACGTTAGGAAATGACACGGCAAACACGCTAATCTTCCCTAACCTTTCTTCAGCGAATATTGCCTATAACTTATTGAAAGAAGCGGCAGATATCGAATACATCGGGCCTATTTTGCTCGGATTACGTAAGCCTGTGCACGTATTGCAATTAGGCGCATCGGTTCGCGAGATTGTGAATATGGTGGCGATTGCGGTGGTAGAAGCACAAAGCGTCTAGAGACTCATCCAAGCCTTTCTCAATCTTAATTGAGCGGGGCTTGGATTTTTTATTTCTTTCATGTCCTGTTTGATGGCCTCTAAAAGTGCAACCTTGTCCTTTTTGCCAGCGGGGCTGCTTAGTTCACATCCAATTTTTTCTAGCATTTCATTCAGCGGTAAATCTTTGTTCCCGCTAACATACTTATAAAAGAAAGACCCGACTCCTTTGATTTTGGTAGTCTCAGCTATCAGCTTAAATAAATCTTCATCCTGAAAGGATTTGTTGGGACCAAAACGAGCAGCTAAATCTCGAACGAGTTGTTGAGAGCCATAGCGTCCATTTGTCTTGCTCCGCAGATAGATGTCTAGACAGAGGCCTATTAGTGCACCTTTTTGGTAGACATTCCCATATTCCTCCTTGTACTTACCCAAGACTCCTTTACTTAATTTCGTGAATGGAATCGCATTGTCAAAACTAAAATTCATTGTTCGAAACTTCTCCGTCATCCGATTTAAAAACTCGGGTAGCGTAATCAATCCACCCTGCAGCTGCATGTGCTGTGCGGCATATTCCGTTAGTCCTTCATACAGCCAGAGGTGCTTCGACATTTGCGGGTTTTGAAAGTCAAAGGATCCGATTTCCTCTGAATGCAAGTTTAAAGGCGTTTGAATGTGGAAGAACTCGTGTGCACTCACATCGCGAATGATGGGGCCCATCACAGCTATTGAGTCTTCTGGCAAATAATAAAAGGAGGATTGGGCATGTTCCAGCGCTCCATAACTTCCATTTTTTAAATGGGCGGACATAACCACTAGAAACGCGTAGTTATTGACGGGGAATCGACCGCCTAAATAGTTCAATTGAGCTTTTAACAGAGGTTTTAGTTGATCTGCCACCTCCGTTGCTTTAATTTTCTGGTTAGGAGAGTAAACAGATATCAAAATGTCAGCATTGGCCATCCGGATGTGAACGGTGTCTTCAGGGGCCACGAGGATGGGGGCATCAGTTAATTTTTGGTAGTTAGAGGCAGCGAAGATGTCGTTATGAGCCACCAATGAACTGGAGGCTATCAGGCCCTTAGGTGTTTTTAAGTGCAATGAAACGGGTAACTGTTCCCTGCCTTTCACATAACCTAATATGGCGTGTGTGTTTAAAGCAAATAAGGTGTCTTGTTGAAAATTCGTTCCTGCTGGTTCGAAAATATAAGGACCTTTGATTTCCGGGCTATCCCAGGTGTCATCCACTTCGTAGCTAAGTGTGGAGGCAGTGGGGAAATAGAAGGTATTCGTATCTTTTCTAACCACAGACAAAACTTTTCCAGTCGCATCAAAGGCCTGAAAATTATCTACATAGCGTCCGAAATTATAAATCGCATAGGTTCCCGGCACGATTTTAGGGAAACAAAATTCCTTTACGCCTTTAGGTAATTGTACTTCTACCCTTAGTCGATCGTTCTGCAAACGATTTAAATCAATGGAATAGCGGAGGCTGTCTTGGGCTTTTGCAAGGCTGAAAAAGCAGAGGAAAATGACTATTTTTTTCAGCATTAGTTTTTGAAGTTCAGTGCCTCGTTAGGCTCGATTTTGGTAATCAAAAGGGTAGGAATGCTCATCATGAAGCCAACCAATAAAACGGTCAAAACATTCACGATTCCCCAGGTTGCAGCATCCCATTCAATAGGGACACTACTCATGTAATAACTTTCCGGATCGAGTGGAATAAGATGATAGGTCGATTGCAGGTAACAGAATAAGAAGGCGATGGCATTTCCCATCAATAAGCCACTGACTAAAATGAACAAGCCATTCCACCAAAAGATGCGTCTAATCTGAGCCGCGGAGGCTCCCATCGACTTTAATAAGCCCACCATGGGAACGCGTTCCATGATTAATACCCAAAGCGTGGCAATCAAATTAAAGCAGGCCACTACAAAGAGGAGGCTGATGAAGATGACGATGTTTCTGTCGAGCATGGTCATCCAATCGAATAGGGCAGGATAGATTTCCGTCACTGGCTGAATGCGCCATTCAGGAGGCATGGATTTCGCTAAGGCCGCTGATTTAGCTTCGAGCTGTTCTTTGTTTTTGAAGAATACCTCATAAGTGCCTAAAGAATCAGCCGTCCAGCCATTCATTTTTTGGACCCAATCCCGATCAGCTAAGACGAATATTTTATCTAATTCCTCTAGCCCTGTTTCGTAAATACCGGCGATTTTCACTTTGCGTGGTCTCTCAGGAGCGCTGAGGAAGTATAGAATCAAGGAGCCATTTAATTTCACCTTCAGTTGTCTAGCTAAAACCTCACTCAGGATGATTTCCTGTGGACCAGCTAAAACTCCGGAACCTTGATTCATGTTTTTCTCTAGCTGTTTCGCCGGAAGGTCTTTCCCGATTCCTTTTACCACAATTCCTGCTAAACCCTCTTTCCCCACCATAATTCCGGGACGCTGTACGTGGGCTTGAATATGGTCAATCTCTGGGCGTTTTGCCGTAGCGGCTTCCCATTCCCGATTGCGAGTCATAGGGCTTTCCGCTAAAGAGCGATTCCCGGAGATTTGGGAGATACGCGCATCCCCAGAAAAACTGGTTAATTTATCTTGGATGGTGGTTTTAAACCCAAAAAGAATCGCAAAAGCTACCAAAATAATCGCCGTTCCTACCGCCACAGTTCCGATACCTACATAGGTCACCGTCTTAGAAAAGGAGGTGTCCTGAGTTTTCCGAATACGCCTAGCGACAAAAAGAGGGAAATTCATTAGATTTGATTTTCAATTCTGAACCGCAAAGAAAACACGAATGGGGCGTAAATCAAATAGTATCAGTGTATTGTTCTGCCTTTTGGCCTTTACCGTATGTAGTCAAAAAACGCTTATTCCAGGTGCGGCTCAGTTCTCAGCCTATTTGCCTTCGCTGAAGGGAAAGAATATCGCCTTAGTTGTGAATCACACCTCAGTCATAGGGAAGACGCATTTAGCAGATACGTTATTGTCTTTAGGCGTTTCTGTAAAGAAGATTTTTGCACCGGAGCACGGTTTTAGAGGTACGGCGGATGCCGGTGCTCATATTGACAATGAGTTAGATAAAAAGACGGGTCTTGCGCTTATCTCTTTGTATGGCAAACACAAGAAGCCTACGCCGGAGGACTTGCAGGGAATCGATGTGGTGCTTTTTGATATCCAAGACGTAGGAGCTCGTTTTTATACCTATTCTTCGACTTTGCATTATGTGTTAGAGGCCTGTGCGGAGAATAAAGTTCCGATCACCGTCCTAGATCGCCCTAATCCGAATGGACATTATGTGGATGGGCCAGTTTTGGAAAAGGCGCAAGCTTCTTTCGTGGGCTTGAATCCGATTCCTGTCGTGCATGGTTGTACGCTGGGTGAATTAGCTCGAATGATTAATGGGGAGGGTTGGTTAGCGAATGGGGCCAAAGCCTCTGTTACCGTCATTCCTGTCGCCAATTACACCCACGCTTCCCCAGTTCATGTAGCCATCGCACCTTCGCCTAATTTGCCGAATGATCAATCCATCGCCTTATATCCTTCACTTTGCTTATTCGAAGGAACGAACGTGAGTATTGGTCGTGGGACGGATTTGCAGTTTCAGGTGGCAGGCACCAATATCGCTGGATTAGGGGATTACACGTTCACACCGGTGCCTAAACCGGGAGCGATGGATCCTCCTTTAAAAGGCCAAACCTGCTATGGATATAACCTATCTAAACTTCCCTCACGTAATTTAGGCTTTAGCCTGAAATACCTTCTGTATTTTTATGAGAAGTCTGGATTAGGGGAGAAGTTCTTTACTTCGTCCTCCTTCTTTGACAAATTAGCGGGGACGGATTCACTACGTTTAGCCATTATCGCAGGTAAATCAGAGAAGGAAATTCGCGATTCTTGGGAGCCAGGTTTAGTGCAATACCGAAAAATGCGCCAAAATTACCTCCTCTATCGTTAGATTTAGCCAAAAAATTCCGACATTTGCCGTTTATTTTTAAGCAAAAACAAACATGGCGGAAAAGATCCTTATTCTTGATTTCGGTTCTCAAGTGACTCAATTAATTGCACGTCGCATCAGAGAAGCGCAAGTCTACTGCGAAATACATCCTTTCAATCACATTCCTGTAATCGACGAATCGGTGAAGGGGATTATCCTTTCGGGAAGTCCTTGTTCGGTACGTGACGAAGATTCCCCTCGGGTGGATTTAAGTTTGTTTGGCTCTTTGCCCATCTTAGGAATTTGCTACGGTGCTCAATTATTAGCGCATCAGGGCGGAGGCTCCGTTCAGGCGTCTGGTCACCGCGAATACGGTCGTGCTCACATGACGAGTGTAAAAGAAAGTCCACTATTAAAGGGATTGTCAGCGACTGGTCAAGTTTGGATGTCTCATGGTGATACCATCATGGAGTTGCCGTCGGAATATGAATTAATCGGTTCGACCGAGACCGTTCGTGTAGCGGCATTTGCGCATACATCGAAGCCGATTTTCGGTATTCAATTCCACCCAGAGGTAACTCACTCGACGGAAGGGAGTCAATTAATCAAGAATTTTATCGTGGATATCTGTGGCTGCGCGCAAACGTGGACATCGGATTCTTTCGTTGATAGAACGGTGTCTGAGTTGCAGGCTAAATTAGGGAATGACAAAGTCGTTCTAGGTCTTTCAGGCGGCGTAGATAGCTCAGTAGCCGCGGTTTTATTACACCGCGCGATTGGCAAAAACCTGTATTGCATCTTCGTAGACAACGGTTTATTGCGTAAAGATGAGTTTGAACAAGTATTAGAATCTTATAATACTTTAGGCCTAAACGTGAAAGGAGTTAATTCTAAACAACGTTTCTATGATGCCCTGAAAGGTTTAACTGATCCAGAGGATAAGCGCAAGGCGATCGGAAAGACCTTTATCGAGGTATTTGACGAGGAGGCTCATTTAATTGAAGGAGTTTCTTGGTTAGGCCAAGGTACTATCTACCCAGATAAAATTGAATCAGTTTCTTTAAAAGGACCAAGTGCAACCATTAAATCTCACCACAACGTGGGTGGTTTGCCAGACTTCATGAAATTAAAAGTAGTGGAGCCACTAGATGCTTTGTTTAAAGATGAAGTTCGTTTAGTGGGTAAGACCTTAGGTGTGCCAAAAGACATTTTAGGCCGTCACCCATTCCCAGGACCAGGTTTAGGTATCCGTATTTTGGGCGATATCACGCCGGAGAAGGTCGATATCTTACAAAAAGTAGATGCGATCTTTATCAATGGATTGAAGGAGGATGGTTTATATGACCAAGTTTGGCAAGCAGGAGCGATCCTTCTACCTATCCAATCGGTAGGTGTGATGGGGGATGAGCGTACATATGAGCAAGTAGTTGCCTTACGTGCCGTTTCCAGTGTGGATGGGATGACGGCTGACTGGTGTCATTTGCCTTACGAATTCCTAGGTCGTATTTCCAACGAGATTATTAATAAGGTCAAAGGGGTGAATCGAGTGGTGTATGATATTTCGAGTAAGCCGCCTGCGACGATTGAGTGGGAATAAATTCATGTGTGAGTTCGAAAATGTGCTGCGCAATATTTTCTTAACTCCACTCATGAATTTATTTCTTTGGTGCTTCGCAATGATTTTGTGAAATGAAACAAAAATTTATTTCTGAAAAAATCTATTTAAAAAAGGGGATCGATTTCGATCCCTTTTTTGTTGATATGTGAATAATCATTTCTAAACGTATCGCCGTAGGCGAATCCAACTCTCTACTCTCTACTCTATAATCTCTACTCTTATTTATTCTTTGTGCTTTATTCTTTATGCTTTAATGTTTCAAAACCGCGCAGCGGTTTTGAAACAAATCCACGAGATATAGTACCGTCTCCGTCGCCTTCTGCATATCCTGTACCGAAACCCATTCTTGTTTGCTATGGAAGGCATGTTCGCCGGCGAAGATATTGGGGCAAGGTAGTCCCATGAAGGTTAAGCGAGATCCGTCTGTTCCGCCGCGGATGCTGGTGGTTTCGGCTTTAAGTCCCGCTAAACGCATGGCTTCCATGGCTAAATCGATGCATTCGGGGTGATTGACTAATACCTCATTCATGTTTCGGTATTGCTCGGTTTGGGTATAGGTGGCAGAGGAATTGGGGTATTTGCGCAAGACCATTTCGGAAATTTGTTGGATGATGAAACCGTATTCACGAAGTTTTTCGGTCTCGAAATCACGGATGATGAATTCGATGGTCGCTTCTTCGACGCTGCCATAGATGTCTGTGGGGTGGATGAAACCCTCTTTTCCTTCGGTGGTTTCGGGGCTTAGGCGGTCTTTGGGAAGAGTATTGACGATTTCTGCGGCAATTTTCAGGGCACTTTCCATACGTCCTTTGGCAAAACCCGGATGCTGAGAAACTCCCTGGATTTTAATTACGAAGCCATCAGCAGAGAAGGTTTCGTTCTCTAAATGTCCGCGTTTTTCTCCGTCTAAAGTGTAACCGTATTTGGCCTTCATCTTTTGCATATCCACATGATCCGTACCGCGGCCTACTTCTTCATCTGGGGTGAAAAGAATCGTGATGGGGCCGTGTGGAACCCCCGGATGAGTCATCCAAAAATGCACCGCATCCATAATCTCCGCCACACCTGCCTTGTTGTCTGCTCCTAAAAGTGTGGTTCCACTTGAGGTAATGATATCATTTCCGATTTGTTCTGCTAGGTCTGGATGGTCAGCTAAACGAATAACGACCGATGGGTCATCTGGCAAGATCAAATCTTGTCCATGGTAAAAGGGGTGGATGATAGGTTTAACTCCGGAACCAGAACAATCTGGAGAGGTGTCCATGTGGGCACAGAAACAAAGGCCTGGCACTTCGTGTGACACGGTTGAATCAAGATGGGCATAAACATAACCATGTTCATCTAAATGCGCATTCTCAATTCCGAGAGCCTGAAGCTCTGAAACTAAAACCTTTCCGAGGTTTTTTTGTTTTTCTGTAGTAGGGCTGCTGCTGGAATGAGGATCGGATTGTGTATCGATTTGGACATATTCAAGAAAGCGATCTCTAGATGTAAAATTGTATTTTTCGATCAATTCCGATAGTTGTGGCATAAAATGCGATTTATATTGAAATATTAGAAGAAATAATTGTCTTTATTGAATTTATTTCTTTTGGATTTATAAAGGTAATACACCTTTCAAAATATCGTATTATCTTAGTGCCTTGAATTTTATAAGCTTACAACTATGTCTCAAAATGCTGTGATTAACCTCGACGGCCAAACGTTCGAATTACCTACCTTCGTAGGAACTGAAAATGAAAAGGCAATCGACATTGCGAAACTTCGCGATTTATCTGGATACGTAACGTATGATCCAGGTTACAAGAACACGGGTGCAACTAAAAGTGCGATTACTTTTTTAGATGGCGAGGAAGGAATTCTAAGACATTGTGGTTACAGCATCGAAGATCTAGCCGACAAGGCTAGCTTCTTAGAAGTGGCTTATTTATTGTTGAATGGTGAATTACCTACTCAATCTCAATTAGATGCGTTCGAAGCTTCGGTGAAAAAATACACCATCACGAACGAAGACTTGTTGAAAATTGAGCAAGTTATCCCGTCTTCTACTCACCCAATGAGTGAATTATCTGCTCTGGTAGGTTTGATGGAAGGTCAATATGATACAAAAGAGTCAAACGAAAATATTCTGCGTCTGATCGCTGCTTTACCTATTTTCGCGGCTTGGAACTATAAAAAATCGATTGGAGAAGCGATTGTGGCTCCAGATCAATCTTTGGACTATTGCTCTAACTTCTTAAAAATGATGTTCGCTAAACCTGGCGAGGATTATAAAGTAGATCCAATCGTTTCTAAAGCGTTAAATAAATTATTGATCCTTCACGCTGATCACGAGCAAAACTGCTCTACATCTACTGTACGTTTGATCGGTTCTTCTCACGCTAGTTTATTCTCGAGTATTTCAGGTGGTATTCAAGCCTTGTTTGGTCCATTACACGGTGGTGCGAATCAAGCGGTTATCGAAATGTTAGAAGAGATCAAACAAGCGGGTGGAGATACAGCGAAGTTTGTAGCGATGGCGAAGGATAAGAACTCTGGCTTCCGTTTGATGGGCTTTGGACACCGCGTGTACAAAAACTTTGATCCTCGCGCTCGTATTATCAAGAAAGCGGCGGACGATGTGTTAACTGCCTTAGGTGTAGTTGATCCTATTTTAACGATTGCACAAGAATTAGAAGCGGCAGCTTTAAGTGATGAGTATTTCGTAGCTCGTAAATTATACCCGAACGTGGATTTCTACTCTGGTATCATTTACCGTGCATTAGGTATCCCGACAGATATGTTTACGATTCTTTTCGCGATTGGTCGTCTTCCAGGTTGGATTTCTCAACACAAAGAGATGATGACAAATAAGGAGCCTATCGGTCGTCCTCGTCAAATTTACGTAGGTTCGCCTTCACGTGAATTTATGGAGATGTCTAAACGATAAGTTTGAACAAACCAGTAGAAAAGCCTCCAGATTCGGGGGCTTTTTTGTTTTATGGGGATATTGGGACTAGCTTTGTACCCCTATGCGAATTCTAATTTTTCTTTTATTCTGTTTTTCTGTTAGCGCCCAGGTCCAAAAAGGGCAGGCCTCTTTTTATTCGAATCGCTTGAAAGGGCATCGGACTAGCAGCGGCGAAAAATACCATCCGGCTAAATTTACGGCGGCACATCGGAAACTACCTTTTAATACCTGGGTAGAGGTCTATATGCCTAAAACAAAGAAAACTACGTTCGTTCGAATCATCGATCGGGGACCGCATAGCCGAAAGCGTATTATCGATGTCTCGAGAGCGGCGGCAAAGGATTTGGGATTAATACCTCATGGATTTGCAATAGTTCACCTTAAAAAGGTGACCGAAAAGTCCCGTATTGATTCCTTGAATGCTATGGAATCTGCAGAAATTTATGAGTTTGAACCGAAATCTGCCAAGTCGGATTCGCTTTCACAAAGTCCACAATAAGGGGATTCATCTGATCTTGCTTCGACCATTCTGGCTGTAAATATAGGGACGCATGAGATGGCAATTTGGTCGCCCATTCTTGTGCCCAGGGAATATCAGAGGAGTGATTAATGACGACCTTTAGTTCATTTGTAATTGCTAAAATACCCTCATTTGGTGCTTTGAACTTCTTTGGAGAGAAACAAACCCAATCCCAAGTTCCTGTAATATGATGTGCCACTCCAGATGTTTCAATATGAGTTCTGAATCCTGCCTCTTTTAATGCTTCGGTTAAAGGCCCTAAATCATGCATTAAAGGCTCACCACCTGTAATCACCACTAATCTTCCAGGATTGGCTAAAGCCTCTTCGAGTAAGGTAGCCACGGATTTAACCGGATGCGTATCCACCGGCCAAGATTCTTTCACATCACACCAATGACAACCCACATCACAACCACCTAAGCGAATAAAATAGGCGGCGTGTCCCTGGTATTTACCTTCCCCTTGGATCGTATAAAAAGATTCCATCACTGGATAGGTAAATTCGGCTCTTTTTACGGTGGTTTTTATATCTTTGGGGTTGGATTGCATTAGGACTTATATTGAATCACAAAATTAAGTCTAGAATTGTAATTTAACTAATTCATGAACCCAATAAACGCAAAAAATCGCCTATTACTTGCCTTCGGGCTTATAAGCACCATGTGTTTGTTATCCGCTTGCTGGTCAGCACGTTGTCCTTATAAAACCTGCCGAGTTAAAGTGGAGCATCGGCATGGAGTGGGTTATTACCGACCTAATGTGGCCTTTTCTTGGATGTGGACACCGCGTTACAAGCATATCAGAGCTGATCAGTCTAAAAAGAAATCGAGATGAAACAAAGCCTTGTCTTATCGGCAGCTTCGCTGAATCAATTGCCGTTGGATTGGGAAGGAAATCGCGCGCGCATTTTACGAGCGATTTCTCAAGCGTCTTCTGAGGGTGCGGCGATCGTGTGTTTACCAGAGCTGTGTATTTCGGGTTATGGATGTGAGGATCAGTTTTTAGCGCCATTTACGGCAGCTAAATCTTGGGAATCGCTTGAATTGATTGCTTCAGCTGTGCCTGAAATGGTTGCTGTACTTGGTTTAGCCTTACCTTTTGAGGGTGATTTATATAATGTATCGGCTATCCTGGCGAAAGGGAAAATACAGGCCTTAATTCCCAAACAATTTTTAGCAGATGACGGAGTTCACTACGAACCACGTTGGTTTAAAGCCTGGAATAAAGGGAAAAGAACGACTTATAAGGGAATCCCATTAGGGGATTACCGCCTTCATTTTGCCGGTATCACCTTAGGAATTGAAATTTGCCAAGATGCCTGGGAAGGGGATAGAAGACCAGCGCATGATTTAGCACGACGCGGCGTTTCAGTGATTTGTAATCCGACGGCGTCACACTTTGCTTTTGGTAAAGCAGAGATTAGAAAATCCCTTGCTGTAGAAGGGGCTAAAATTATCGATGGAGCCTATGTTTTTGCGAACCTTTTAGGAAATGAAGCGGGTCGTATTATTTTTGATGGAGATGCCTACATTGCTCAAGAGGGTCAAATTTTAGCGCAAACTCCTCGTTTCTCTTACCAAGATTTTACTTTAGTTTCGCAGCCATTATCTTTAGACGTTCGCGAAGAAACAAGTGAAGATGTAGTCTTTTTTGATTTTACCATCCCTGTGCCTGGAGCTTTTCAAAAGACGAAAATTCCTGACTGGGAAGCGTCTGCTTCGAAAAAAGAAGAAGAATTCGCCAGAGCCGTTGCCTTAGGCTTATTTGATTATTTACGTAAATCTCGCTCGCAGGGTTGGGTTTTATCCCTTTCTGGTGGGGCAGATTCGTCTGCCATCGCTTCTTTGTGCGCACTAAGTATTCAATATGCCACAGCAGAATTAGGCTGGGAGGGTTTGAAAGAGAAGTTGAATTATATCGCCTTACCTAAGCAAGACCGCGTCATGGCGGATTTATTAACCACCATTTATCAAGGAACGGTTAATTCTTCTCAAAATACCCGGGATTCGGCGCGCGAATTAGCAGAATGGATCGGATCGACGCATTATGTGATTGAGATCGATGGAATTGTAAAAGGATATCGTGATTTAGTGGAAGGAGCCATTGGGCGACCTTTAACCTGGGAGCAGGATGATATTACCCTCCAAAATGTACAAGCCCGCGTGCGAGCCCCTAGTGCTTGGATGCTGGCGAATATCAAGAACGCACTTTTATTGGCGACATCGAATCGCTCGGAAGCAAGTGTGGGTTATGCGACGATGGATGGCGACACCTCTGGTTCGATTTCTCCTATTTCTGGAATTGATAAAAGTTTCATCAGGACTTGGTTGATTTGGTTAGAGAAGCAAGGATTCCAAGGACTTCATTTAGTAAATAGCTTAGAACCGAGTGCGGAATTACGTCCTTTAGCTACGAAGCAGGTGGATGAAGAGGATTTAATGCCTTATCCGATTTTAAATACAATAGAGCGCTTAGCTTTTTATGATTTGTGTTCGCCACATGAATGTTTAGAGAAAGTTACTGAGCAATACGGTGCGCATTTTGCCAAAGAAAAACTCGAAGAATTCGTTCGCCGATTCTTTCGTCTTTGGGCTAGAAATCAATGGAAAAGAGAGCGCTATGCGCCTGGATTCCATGTGGATGATTACAGTTTAGATCCGAAGAGTTGGCTACGTTTCCCTATTTTATCAGCGGGATTAGAAAAAGATATATAAACAAAACACGAATAAGCAGATGTTATTAGTTGTGGATGTGGGGAACACGGATATCGTGTTTGGTTTTTATGAAGATCAAACCTGGAAAGCGGTTTTGAGAACGCCTACGCACCAGCCTTGGAGTGCGAATGGGGTGGTGAATTGGATTAAGAAGGAGTGGGCCGTTAAAGACTTAGGGGAAACCTTGCCTACTTTGGCCTTAATATCTTCTGTAGTTCCCTCTATTTCGCCTCAGATACAACGGGGGTTAGCACTGTGGCTAGGCTATTCGCCAGCTGTCATGCGGCCAAAATTATATGAGACCTTAGCCATTCAAGTGATTGTGCCGGAGGAAATCGGATCCGATTTAGTCGCAAACACCGTTTATGCGCACGAAAATTATAAGTCGAATGTGCTGATTGTTGATTTTGGAACGGCTTTAACATTTACATTAGTTAACGCGGAAGGTAAAATGGAAGGTGTTTCCATCGCGCCCGGATTAAAAACAGCCGTAAAATCTTTGTTTTCTCAAACGGCTCAATTACCCGAAGTACCACTCGAAATGCCCGAATTTAACTTAGGCACCGATACGGTTTCGGCGATACAAGCCGGAATTTTATGGGGCTATGTAGGAATGGTGAAAGAGATGATTAGCCGCGTAAAAGAAGATAAGAATGGGGATTTGAAAGTAGTAGCGACGGGCGGTTTATCCTCGATTTTGACCCCATTAGCCTCGTATTTTGATGAGGTAAATAAATTAATTACCTTAGAAGGTCTACGCCTAATTGCAGAACGATTAAAAGCCTAAGCATATGTTTCCGAAAGAACAAGGATACTTTTTTCCCGCCGAATGGCATCTACACCTAGCTACTTGGATTACTTTTCCACACAACGATCACTCGTGGCAAGAGGAGAAATTAGACCAGATGTATCCGGAATATTTTGCTTTAATCAAAGCGATTTCACAGGGGGAACAAGTACGAATTAATGTAAATTCACCTGAATTGCAGGCTTTTGTGGAAAGTCAATTGCCTGTATATGGAATTGATCCAACCAGGATTGAATTTAATGTTCAACCTACAAATGATGCGTGGTGTCGTGATCACGGACCGGCCTTTTTAGTAAAAGATGGAAGCACAGAACGTTTAGTGGTGAATTGGGAATACAATGCGTGGGGAGGTAAATATCCCCCTTTTTCGGATGATAATGCGCTGCCATTAACTATTGCGACGCGCTTGCAACTCCCTGCCGTTTCACCTGGAATTGTTATGGAAGGGGGATCTGTCGATTTTAATGGTGCAGGGACTGTTTTGACAAGCCGTTCCTGTTTGCTTAATCCAAATCGCAATCCGCACCTAACTCAGGAACAGATTGAAACCTATTTAAAAGATTATTACGGTGTTTCTCAGGTGCTTTGGGTATCTGATGGTATCGTAGGAGATGATACGGATGGTCACATTGACGATACCGTTCGCTTTGTGAATGCGAAAACCGTCATTGCTATGGTGGAACCTAACGAGCAAGACGACAATCACGCGGTTTTAGCGGCTAATTTAGCTGAATTGAAGCAAATGACCCTGTTGGATGGATCTCCTCTGCAAATTGTCGAGATTCCGATGCCGGATGCCGTGGTGATAGATGGTTTCAGGGCTCCAGGTTCGTATGCTAATTTTTATATCTGTAATGCAGGTGTATTAGTTCCTACGTTTGATTGTCCGCAAGATTCGGTCGCTCTAGCCATTTTACGCAACTTGTTTACTGATCGACCGGTGATTGGATTGTCAGCACGGGAGATTATTTGGGGGCAAGGAAGTTTTCATTGTTTGACTCAGCAAGAACCAGCTCCATGCGTGTAGCTGTCTTAATCGCCTTTCTTGGATTGTTTTCTTGTTCGCGCAAACCGGTTATTTCAGATGTGAAACCGGTAAAGATGGTGACAGAAAAACAAGTACAGGTGAAACTTCGAAATTTGGATGTGCTTAAAACCCAGGAGTTATTAGGAGATGAGTTACTATTAGTAGGAGCAATTGGGGTCTTGGAGGGGGGTAAAATTAGTCCTTTACAGGTTTTCTCTTCCTATTTAGGTAAAGTTAAAAAGGGGCAGTTCATTCGTTTAGATACAATAAAGGCATTATCTGTCCGTTTAAAACCTGGCCAAAAAGCCAGTTTTCAGCTCTCTCTCTTTGAAATAGAGAATTACAATCCCGCGAAGAAATGGGTGAATCGATTTAATTCAATGAGTGGGGTATTCGCTTTTCCTTTAGCCATTAGTGGGCCTGAAAATCCAATAGCTTGGTTTTTGTGGGGAATGAAAGCTAGCTCCATTGGCTTGGATTGGGTGAGTGAATTAGATGAAAAAGACTTGCTAGGGGTTTCAGAGACGCAGTGGGACTTTGATTCTGCTCGATCAGCTGAACGCCGGGGAAAATGGATAGGAGGGCGATCCTTGATCGATGCTTTTGAATATAGCTATTCAATTCAAATAAAGGTAGATTAAGCGTATTGTCAGGGATTATTCGTAATTTTGTCAGCTTATTTAGTATAATGAAGGAATATAAATTAATTATAGGATTCATCTTGTGTTTGCCTTTGGCTAGTCTAGCACAAAGCACATCCCTTATTCAGATAGGTCCTAAGAAAATATCGGCAGAAAGCTTTTTGCAAGTCTATCAACCACTTGTAGAATCAGATAGTATAACGAAAGAAAATCAAGCTGCTTTTTTGTCAGATTACATTAACTATCAATTAAAAATTGTCTCGGCCGAGCAAGAGAAATTAGCAGAACAACCAGATTTCAAGGAAGAGTATGCCAGTTTTCGCAAAGAATTAGCAGCCCCTTATTTGGTTGACCTGCCTACACTAGATTTGCTCGTAAAACAGGCTTATCAACGCATGCGGGAGGAAAAGAAGGTAAGCCAAATCCTCGTTAAATTAGGTGAGAATCCGAGTCCGGCGGATACGGTTTTGGCCTTTCAAAAGGCGGATAATTTATACCAAAAGCTAAAGGCCGGTGAAGACTTTGCTACACTTGCTACGAAGTTTTCGGAAGATGAAATGTCTGCTCCTAAGGGCGGTGTTTTAGGATATATAACTTCACTTCAAACGGCTTATGATTTCGAGAATGCCCTTTATTCCGTAGGAATTGGGGAATATTCGAAGCCATTTAGAACAGCCAGTGGTTACCATATCGTCAAAGTATTAAATCAGCGTCCTAATTCGGGTAAAATTCGTTTAGCTCATATCATTGTTTCAGCCGCAGTGGATGCGCCATCTGCTGTTCAGGTCGAAGCAAAGAAGAAAATTGAGCAAGTGGAAGCCTATTTAAAGGGGGGCGAAAGCTTTGAATTAGTGTGTAAAAACTATTCTGAAGATCCCTATTCGAGAGGTAGAGGGGGAGAAATCAGACGCTGGTATTTCTCTTCTGATTTAAGTGAGGAATTGCAAGATGCCTTGTTTGGCCTTGAAAAAATAGGGGATTTGTCTAAACCTATCCGGACTAATTTAGGCTGGCAACTCTTTAAATTAGTGGATAAGAAACCTTTGCTGACATTTGAAGATATGTCAGAATTTATCAAGCAAAAAGTACTGACTGACCCGGATAGACAAGCGTTAATAAAACAAGCTTTTATGAAGCGAGTTCGGGCTGAAAATAAGGTGGTAGTTCAAGAAGCGGTGAAAAAGGCAGCTTTCGAGCGCATGGCTGTGGAGAGAACAGGAACCGAACCTTTCTTACAAGAGATTATTTTCAGTGTGTTAGATAAGTCATATACTGTGGGTGATTTTTATGCGTATGTTCAGTCTCAACAAAAAAGACGCATTAAATCCTTAGGTTATTTACCTGTAGTATCTGAGCAGTCGTATTTAGATGAGTTAATTGAAAAAGAGACTTTACACGCAGAGGAAACGCATTTAGAAAGTAAATACCCTGCCTTTAAGGAGCAGATGGCTGACTTTTTAGAAGGAAGTTTATTCAGTAAAATGACAGATCGGGAGATTTTTGAAAAATCCTTGGATTCCCTATCTCAAGCTAAATTTTATCAGGATCACCAAGCGCAGTTTGTGATGCCAGCTCGAGTGGAAGCTAAATTAGTCGTGGCTGATTCTCAAAAAACCTTGAAGGAAGCAGTGGACTTATTGAAAAAGAGTCCTTATCCTATGAATAAGAAGTTTTCTGACATTTCATTTGACTTAAAAGAATCGAAATTAGAAGAACCTGCCACTAAATTGTTAGCTGAATTATTCTTAACCTTAGCGAAGAATGCAGATTATGTGGTAGAGGTTTCTGGTCATCGTGATGCTTCCGAGGCGGATAGTTTATCAGAAGCAAGAATTAATCAGGTTGTTCGTTTTTTACAATCCAAAGGAATCTCCTCTCACCGGATTATTCAAAAGGATGAGGCAAACTTAAAAGTGGCTTCGAAGTCAGCAAAGACTAAAAATGCGCGTGTTTCCTTCCGTTTCTTCTCTTCTAGTATGGAAGATGTAGTGAAACGTTTTAATGCATTGAAACCAGAAAGTTTAGAGGCGAAAGAAGGCTACTTCAAGAAAGGGGCATCTCCTGTCATTGATGCAATTGAGTGGACCGTTGGACCTAAATCTTTTGAAGGGGCTGGTAAATTTGCATTTGTTGAAATTAAGAAGGTGGAGCCAGAGCGCTCTCGTTCTTTTGAAGAGGCGCGCGGTTTAGTTATAAGAGCCTTGCAAGAACGTTTAGAGAAAGAGTGGGTGGCTAAATTAAAGCAACAATATCCAGTGGTGATTAATACCGTGGAATTAGAAAAATTACTGAAAAATTAGAATTATGAAATTGACTCGTTGGATTTTAGGTTGGTGTTTTGTGGTAGGGAGTTTTGCTGCTTTTTCGCAAGAAGTTGAGAATAAGAATGTATTAGATCGCATCATTGTGAAGGTAGATAATTACTTCATTTTGAAATCCGAAGTGGAGAATCAATACCAACAATACATTACGAGTGGTCAAGCGAATTCGCCTAATCGCTGCCAAATATTAGAAGGATTGGTGGTTAACAAACTGATGTTAGCTAAAGCGGAGATTGACTCCGTTATAGTGGATGATAAACGAATTGAGGCAGAATTAAATAGCCGTATGGAGCAGATGGAGGGCCAATATGGATCAGCGAAAAATATCGTTGAAGCCTATGGCAAATCAATCGCCACCTTGAAAGAGGATTTGCGTTCCTCCTTAAAGGAACAATTAACTGGCCGTAAGATGCAGGACAAAATTACGGATGATGTAAAAATCACTCCGAAAGAAGTCGCTGCCTTTTTCAATGAAATTCCACGTGATTCCTTGCCTTATTTACCTGCAGAAGTGGAAATTAGCCACATCATTCGTCTAGCTAAGCCTAATAAAAACCAGAAAGAAGAATTATATGCTAAATTGTTAGACTTCCGTAGACGAGTAGAAAAAGGAGAAAGTTTTGAGGATTTAGCTAAGGTTCATTCGGAAGATTTAGGTTCAGGTAGAAGAGGTGGGGATTTAGGCTTTGCTAAACGTGGAGCAATGGTAGCCCCTTTTGAGGCTGCAGCCTTACGCCTAAAACCGAATCAAATGTCAGATGTAGTGGAATCAGAATTTGGTTTTCACTTAATTCAGCTATTAGAAATCAGAGGTCAAGAATACCACGCTCGTCATATTTTATTGCGTCCGGATTATCAGAAATTAGATTTAACAGAACCTACTAAGTTTTTAGATAGTATTCGAGTGCTTGTTCAACGTGATTCGACTACGTTTGAAAAGGCTGCTAAAGAATTTTCTGAAGATAAAGCTACGCAAGATGCAGGTGGGGTAATTATGGATGCAGCGAATGGAGGGAATCGATTAGCGTATGATGGCACCATGGACCCAGCTCTATTCTTCGCCTTAGATTCGATGAAATTAGGAACTATTTCAGCGCCCATTCCTTTCCGTACGGATGATGGACGCTCTGCTGTTCGTATCTTGTATTTCAAAGCTAAACATGCGCCACACTTCGCTAATTTGAAGGATGATTACCAAAAGCTTGCACAAATCACCTTATCTCGTAAAAAGAACAACGCCATTGAAAAGTGGTTCATGAAAGCGAAAAATGATGTGTTTATTTTTATTGATGAGGAGTATAAGGATTGTCGGATTCTGAGCTCTGAGGGGCAGTAGATAGGAAGTATAGATTATAGAGTAGAGAGTAGAGATATGGTATTAAAAAAGGGAGCGAAGCTCCCTTTTTTAATAAGCGTAGTTGAAATAATTCACTTCTGAATTCATCCCCGAAGGGGATTCCTACTTTGTTCTTTGTGCTTTGTTCTTTGAGCTTTACACGGCGACCGGCGCCTTAATCCCCGGATATGAATCATATCCTTCCAGCGTGAAGTCTTCGTATTTAAAATCTAAGATATCTTTCACGTTAGGATTTATTTTCATGGTAGGCAAGGCACGAGGTGTTCTCGTTAATTGCAATTCTACTTGTTCCATGTGGTTGCTGTATAAATGCGTATCACCGCCGGTCCAAATAAAATCACCCAGGCCTAAATCACAAACTTGTGCCATCATCATGGTTAACAATGCATAAGAAGCGATGTTGAAAGGAACTCCTAAGAATACATCGGCAGAGCGTTGGTATAATTGACAAGATAGTTTGCCATTCGCTACGTAAAATTGGAAGAAGGCGTGGCAGGGCATTAAGGCCATTTTAGGCAAGTCTGCCACATTCCAAGCACTTACAATGATACGACGAGAGTCAGGGTTCGTCTTTAGGGTTTGAACGGCTTCTTTGATTTGATCAATCACCACACCATTTGCTCCTTCCCAGCTTCTCCACTGTTTTCCATAAACGGGACCTAAATCCCCATTTTCATCTGCCCATTCATCCCAAATGCGCACCCCATTTTCTGTTAAGTACCCAATGTTTGTTTCGCCATTTAAGAACCATAAAAGTTCGTGAATGATGGATTTTAGGTGAGTTTTTTTAGTGGTAACTAGGGGGAAACCTTCTTCTAAATTAAAGCGCATTTGGTAGCCAAAAACACTGGTGGTACCCGTTCCTGTGCGATCCGATTTAAACGTTCCGTTTTCCTTGATGTGTGTTAGTAAATCTAAGTATGCTTGCATATTAGGCGTCGAATTTTTCTCCGTTTAAAAGTAAGGTATGCGTGATAGTGGCGCTAGGCTCTAATTGTGCGGTGGCAGAGCAATATTTGTCCATGGACATTTGTATTGCTTTGAGGGCCTTATGGACATCGATTACACCCGTTAATTCAAATTGAATATTGATTTGACGGAAGGGAGTTTTTTCCGTGCCGTCTATTTTTTCGCGGTCACCTTGAACGCGGATTTGGAAGTCATCGATGATTTGTCGCTGCTTTTTTAAAATTAAGATGACATCGATCGCAGTACAGCCACCTAAGCCCATTAATAAGAGTTCCATGGGGCGTGCGCCGGCGTTATGTCCACCTATCCCTTCTGCGGCATCGATGTGCACCGGAATAGGAGAGGAGCCTTTGGCCTCAAAGTGAAAATCTTGATCTAAGCGGTTTAAAACTACTTCCATACTATTTTAATTGATTCGATTTAATTTCTTTCGTCCAAATTGTTTCGCCTTTCACATTACAAATTGTCATCGTTAAGGTGCGATCCTTCAGTGGTCCTGTTACCTCTATTTTAGAGAATGCTCTTTCTTGTACCAAAGTCCCCGGCACTAATGTCTCGTTGTAATCTTGCTTCACCGCATCTGCTTTACCTGCCGTCATCGGTGAAACTGTTAAATCATATAAAGGGTACGTGCCTTCTCTTTCTAATTTATTCAGGTTAGAAATGTGGCGATCTCCACTCAAAAATAGCACCCCTGGAATTTTTCTATTCTTTAACTCTTTCAATAGATAAGTTCTCTCCGCCTCATAATTCGCCATGTTTTCGAATACTTTGGCTGGGCTAATGACTTGACCACCGTTCACAATGATTTTAAAGCTGGCTTTCGATGTAGATAAGGCGTCTAATAACCAATTCATTTGTTTAGCACCCCAGTAATCTTTGTTGGGATCATTTAATTCATTGGGGGCTTTGTTCCAGCGATCATCCATTAAAAAGAACTCGACATCTGCCCATTGAAATTTGCCTGTAATTCCTTCATTAGGGAAAACATAATTTGGATTTCCCCAGTACAGCTTGAACATTTCAAGGGACATGTGCTTTAATGGGAATGAACGATCTGAATCATTTGGACCATAATCATGGTCATCCCAAACGGCATAATGGTGCACATTAGCTAATAAAGGCTGCATAGCTTTCACCGCTCGAGCATGGTCATTTCGGTGAATCATCCCCGTTCGCGTATAATCCGGTTCGCGGTAATAGAAATTATCTCCACCCCAAAGCATGAAATCAGGCTTTTTCGCGTGCATCGCAGCATACACTTCATCAGCACCACCGTAGCCCCTGCCTGGTCGGTCAGTTGCTTCTTCATTCACATAATTGCAAGTGCCAAAAATAAAAGAGAACGCGGGTGGATCATGACGGTATTGCCATAAGTCCTGGGTTTGGAACTCTAGGGCATAATCAAATGCCATTTTCTTTCCATTCACCAATACCTCGTAATCGTATTTCTTACCCATAGTCACCTCATCAGCGATGATGCGAGCAATATAGGCCGTCGACTTATCCGTGTGAACGGGATCCGTTTTGTGTATCGTCTTATCGCCCTTTTCCCAATAGTTTATACTTACATCTGCTGCCTTTTCTGTTTGCACCCAAACTAAAACCTCCTTCATTTCGGAATAGCCTAACATGGGGCCACTCTTAATTTGCGCCGTCATCCATAGGGGAGCAAAGAGGAATAAGGCAATAAATATTCTTTTCATGTTTGTTAGATTAGTATCTTTGTGGCTTACAATTTTCCCTATGGCATATTTTTCAATTCAGAACATTCCATTAACCGATTTGGCCAAAGAATTTGGTACTCCACTCTATGTATACGATGCTAACAAAATTAGGGAAAAAATCTCGATTTTAAGAGGGGCGTTCGAGGGAATTGATTTGACGATAAAATATGCCGTTAAGGCAAATACGAATTTGTCCATCTTGCGCCTAATGCGCGAAAATGGGGTGGATATGGATGTGGTTTCTCCACAGGAATTAGAGTTGGGTTTGATTGCCGGTTATGAGGGCAAAAACATCACCTTTACGCCATCAGGGGTGCATTTTTCTGAGATAGAATATGCCGTTTCCAAAGGCGCTATCGTCAATCTAGACAACCTTTCCGTTTTGGAAAAATTCGGCGCTACCTACGGATCTTCACAACCTTGTTTAATTCGCATCAAGCCGCACGTTTTTGGAGGAGGAAATGAGAAAATCATGACCGCGCATCCTGAGTCTAAATTTGGTATATCCATCCACCAGAAAGCGGAAATTCTAGCCCTTGTCGAGAAATACCAGATTAATGTCATCGGTCTTCACCAACACACGGGATCTGATATTAAAGACGGTAAAACCTTCGAACAAGCTGCCTCAGCCTTGTTTGATTTTGCCTATGATTTCAAGGACTTGCAAATCATCGATCTAGGAGGTGGTTTTAAAGTGCCTTATTCTCCGGAAGATCCAGGCGTGAATATGAAAGAAGTAGGCCAAATAATGAGTGACGCCTTCCGCGCCTTTTGTGCGAAATATGGTCGTGAATTACGTCTTTGGGTAGAACCAGGTAAGTTTTTAGTGAGCGAATCAGGTACTTTCTTAACGGAAACCAATGTCGTTAAGCGTGACCCTGTGAAAACATTTGTGGGCATTAATGCCGGCTTGAATCACTTAATTCGTCCGATGATGTACGGTTCTTATCATTACATTTTCAATGCTTCGAATCAAGACACCAATAAACAGGAGGAATACCGAGTAACTGGCTATATCTGTGAGACGGATACGTTTTCATTTGATTACAAGGGAAAGCAAAACGAACGTTTGTTGAACGAGGTAAAAGAAGGGGATATTATCGCTTTAGCAAACGCCGGGGCCTATGGTTTCACGATGGCTTCTCATTATAATTCGCGTTTCCTCCCGGCAGAAGTGCTGGTCGATGGCGGAGTGGCGCGGGTGATTCGTAGGAGAGAGACGATGGAGGATATACTACGAAATCAAGAGTAGAGATAAGAGAGTAGAGAGCATAAAGTTCAAAGCTCAAAGATGAGTATGGTTGTATTTTCAGTAGGTTACTTATTTTTTAAGTGACTTTATGTACTTAGAGGGAGTTACTCCCACTTGCTCTTTAAAAGCATCAATGAATTTTGATCTAGAAGCAAACCCAGCGCTGGAAGAAATGGCTTCGAGCGTAAATTTTTGACTTACACCTGAGTTTAGTTGTTCCATAGCATAGTTAATTCGATGCTTCTTCCGCCATTGACTAAAAGTCGTCTGCTGTTTTACATTAAAGTAATAAGATAAATCTCTTTCTGTGATTTTGAGGTCAAAAGCCATTTGAGCTAACGAAAAATCCTTCTTCAGGTAAGGGTTCGATTCTAGGTAGTGCGTAATTTCAATATCAATCTCGGGATCATATTCTATTTGATTTCTTTTCTTAGGTATTATTGATTTGAAATCATTTAGCAGATTTTGTTTCGCAGGATTATAGGAGATATTCCCAAAAAGAATTTTGGGAAAAAGAAAAAGGAAGATATTCTGCAGGAAAAATCCACCACCAGCTATGCCAAAATAATGATTTTTTGATGTAAATATTTGCGCATAAATTTCACTTTCAAAATCAAAACGGATGCCCACCACCGTTAACATATGTAAGAAACTATTGCTTGAAATGATTACCTGAATGGCACAAAGCAAATATATCCATCTTTTCAACATGCTATGGTTTGTGCTCAAAATCCCTATCTGATCTTTTGTTCTCTTGGAATAATTAACAAAATAGACGATAGACAAAATACAGTAAAAAAGTAGGTGCAGTGTTCTGGAGATGAGGATACTGCCAAAGGAAATAAATAGAAAATCAAGGTCGTATTTTTCTGTGACATTGATAATTTCGTGAGCGATTTTGGCCTTATCATTAAAAGAAAGTAGCGTGAATGGCAGACAATTAATGCCTACTAATATAGCCGGCAGGAGGTGCAGGAAATCTACTATCTCCAGTTTATGATTACCCGAAATGGTTGTTTTGACATAATAAAATAGGCAGGGACCCACTAGGTAAGAGAGGGGTAACCAATGCACAAAACAGATGCCTTCCCAAAATGGATCCTTAGTATAATGCAGACCGAAATAAATCAAAACGATCCAATTGCAAATCAAAAAGAACAGGGCTAGATAACCATTTGATTTGTTCAATGAGCTAAAATAGTAAATCAGAAGAAAGGAAGTGAATATCCCAAACAAAGGGAAAATAATGCCCATATGCGAAATTATAGTGTTTTCAGTCCAAGATAAATAAAATCTACCTATTTCAACTTGTTCCAACTTAGCAAAATGGAACATTCCTAACAACAGGTCGCTTGGGGAAAGTGGGCTGTTTTCCCAATTTTAGGTTTTACAACTTAAACAATTTCTATATGAAAAAATTAGTTCTACTATTGCTATGCGTTTCAAGTATCGCAACTGCTCAATCAACCCATAAATCAAAATCTGCCACCCCCATTGAAGGAGAGGATGCTGGGTACAGCTTGGAAAATTCACCTAACACGAACTGGATTTTAAAATCAGTCAAAGCTTTAGAATCCCTGGATACAACAGCTTATAAATCTTTTTATGCACCTGAGGTTAAGTTTCATGATAACCAGGAAACTAAAAATTTAACTCAGAATATTGGTTTTTTGATGGCCTTAAAGTCTAATGGTATTTCCGTTAAATTCGAAAGGGTCGCACCTATTTGGGAATACGTCCATAAAACTAAAAATATGTCAACTACAGATCATTATGTAATTTCGTATCAAAATGCGGTATTGACAAAGGGTGATAAAACAGTGAAGGTTGTAATCAATGCTGTTGATTTAATGAAAGAAGGCAAAATCAAAGAGGAGTGGTTAGTCTATGATACGGCCGGGATATTAAGTCTATTTAACTAGATTGGACAAAAAAGGGGCGAAGGCCCCTTTTTTGATGGATAAATGGCAGTGGACGGTAGTCAGTCGCTAGTCAGGCAGCAGTTGTCAGTGTGCAGTGGACAGTAATCGGTATCCAGTAGTCGGTAATCAGTGAATAGTTATTAGATCGTTGTCTATACTCTAAATTCTACTGACTACCGACCACTGTCTACTGTCTACTGTTTCGGGGGCGGAATTTTTCCAGATATGTATTGATGTAGATGCTTCAAAATTATTTGGCCTGTCAACAATTTTGAAGCATCTACATTAATACATCACCCACGTATCCTTCGACCCACCTCCCTGCGACGAATTAACGACGAGCGATCCTTTTCTCAATGCCACCCGTGTTAATCCCCCCGGCATTACTTTGACCCCATCTCCATACAAAATATAGGGGCGTAAGTCGACGTGGCGGCCTTCCGCATGGTCATCAATTAGGCATGGAACACGGGAAAGTGAAATAGTAGGCTGCGCGATGTAATTGCGGGGATTACTCAGAATTAAGGCTTTGAACTTTTCTTGTTCCTCTTTAGTGGATTTTGGACCTATTAACATGCCATAACCGCCAGCTTCGTTTGCTTCCTTTACTACGAGTTTTTCGATGTTTTCTAGCACATATTGACGATCTTCTTCCTCCGAACAAATATAGGTTTTAACGTTTTGGATGATCGGATCTTCGTTTAAATAATACTTGATGATGCGAGGGACATAGGCATAAATTACCTTGTCGTCTGCTACACCGGTTCCAGGTGCATTAGCGATGGCTACTTTTCCGTTTTTGTACACTTCGAAAATGCCCGGAATACCGATCATGGAATCTGGGTTGAATACTGTTGGATCTAAGAAGGTGTCGTCAATTCGACGGTAAATGACGTCGACAATTTGAAAACCTTTCGTTGTTCGCATTTTTACATAGCCCTCATGAACGACTAAATCACGCGCATCGACTAATTCCACTCCCATTTGCTGAGCTAGATAGGAGTGTTCAAAATAGGCAGAATTGTAAATACCCGGGGTAAGAACCACTACAGTAGGCTCTGGGCGATCGCTAATGAAGCGAAGCATTTCTAACAACTTGTGTGGATAATCTGAGATGGACCGAATCTGGGTTTTTGCCACTACTTCAGGAAAGGTTTGCTTCAATAATTCGCGGTTTTCCATCATATAAGAAACTCCGGAAGGACAGCGCAAATTATCCTCGAGAATCATATATTCCCCATCTGCACCTCGAATTAAATCAGTTCCAGTGATGTGGATGTAAATATTTTTAGCAGGTTTAATGCCGATGCACGCTTTTAAAAAATCTTTAGAAGAATTAATTACTTCAGCAGGAATGATGCCATCCTTGATGATTTTTTGATCGGAATAGATGTCGTTTAGGAAAAGATTTAAGGCTGTAATGCGTTGAATCAATCCTTTTTCAATTTTTTCCCATTCCTTCGCTTCCACGATTCTGGGGATGATATCCACGGGCATGATGCGCTCGGTACCTTCATTTTCTGAGTAGACATTAAATGTGATACCCATGGCCATTAAAGCTCTTTCTGCAGATTGTTGGCGACTTGAGAATTCTTCTTTCGAAAGTTGTTCTACTCGTTCCTTAAAGTGTTCATATCCGGCGCGTACACTCCCGTCCGCCTCGAACATTTCATCGAAAAAACCATCAGTTTCGTAGTTTTTGAAGGAGAAATTCATCGTATTATTAGTTTAAAATGCTTGATATGGATTTAATTTAGAATTTTAATTCTGTATTGATTTTCTCAAACAGAACAAATTTTAAAAATTTCCTAAAATAGCCTTTTAATTATTGGAAATTTACCATTTTTTGTCTGAAATTGAGCTCTATGTTCGTTTCCTCTTTTTATTATTCTAGTCCCATTGGAGTATTGCATCTACTTTTATCTGATCAAGGGTTGCAATCCTGTACATTTTCTGAAGCTATTTCGACGGAGCGCATAGAGCATCCAGCTGAAGTTCAGCAAATTAAACAGATATTGACAGAATATTTTGATTCAGGTACATTGACTTCTTTTCCTACCGACCCCTCGATTGGAACGGAATTCCAACGACAAGTTTGGAGTGAATTGCGAAAGATTCCAGCTGGCACATCTGTGACGTATGCTGAAATTGCCCAGCGACTAAAAACGCCTAAAGCAGCACAAGCGGTGGGAAATGCCAATGGCCAAAATCCCATTCTACTTTTTAATCCATGTCATCGGGTGATAGGTTCTTCTGGCAAGCTAGTGGGCTATAGTGGAGGTTTGTGGCGGAAGGAATGGTTATTAGCCAAAGAAGGCGCTACGCTATTTTAGCTATATTTGTAGGATGGAGAATGATCAAATCGTTGATGCACTGGAGTTACTAGTAAAGCTGTGGGATTTGCACAGTGTTAATGAGTTCAAAAGCAAGAACTTGGCTTTCGCTGCACGTGGTTTGGATAAATTCCCCGGTTTAATTTCCTCCCTCACTGAAGAAGAGTTATTGGCTATTCCAGGTGTAGGAAAAGTAGTCGTTAAACTTGTTCAAGAAGTGGCTTCGACGGGATCTTGCGCTGATTTAGACCAGATAATCGAACAGACTCCCTCGGGTCTATTGACCTTATTAAAGATTAAGGGTTTAGGGCCTAAAAAAGTGAGAACCATTTGGCAAGAATTACAGATTACGGAAATTGATGACTTGCTTGCAGCCTGTGAAGATGGAAGATTAGCGAATTTAAAGGGTTTTGGAGGGGCAGTGGTAGAAAGTGTCACCTTGAATATTCATTTTATTAAATCTAATTCGCGCAAATTACGCATTCATAAAGCGTCTGAATTAGCCGCTGATTTAGCTTCCATTTTAGCGAAATTATTTAGCCAAGTTGCCATTTCGGGGGAATTGAGACGGCATTGTGAAGTAATTAATTCACTCGTTTTTCTAGTTGAAACAGATGACCTTTTTGGGGCGTCGGGTCTATTGCAAACGGTAGATATGTTAGAAGAAGATCTAAAAGAATCTTCTCCCTTCGCCTGGCGTGGTTTTGTAAAAGGGCATTTAATTCCGGTTGAAATTCATTTTGCGGCTCCCTCAGAGTTTATATCGAAAAACTTCGCTTTGTCTGCAAGCCCAGATCACCTGGCTTTAGTTCATTTTTATGACCGATTTGAAGGAAAATCAATTGTTTCTGAAAAGGATATTTATGAGTCCCAAAATCTCTCGTTTATTGTACCAGAGATGCGGGAAGGACTACAGGAATTCGACTGGGCCTCGAAGCACGAAACTTCGGATCTCATTCAATTAGCTGATTTACAAGGGTGTTTACATAATCATTCGACCTATTCTGACGGTAAAAATAGTTTGAGTGAAATGGCCGAAGCCTGTCGTGCGCTAGGTCTGCGCTATTTTGGCATTGCGGATCACTCTAAATATGCGGCTTATGCGGGTGGTTTGAAAGAAGAAGATGTACAAAGGCAACACGCAGAAATTGATCAATTAAATACGCGATGGACTGATTTTCAGATTTTGAAAGGAATTGAGGCAGATATTTTACCGGATGGAAGTCTGGATTATGATGCGGCTGTGTTATCCTCGTTTGATTATGTGGTGGCGTCCGTTCACGCAGGTTTAACGATGGATCTCGATAAAGCGATGTCGAGGGTGATGAAGGCCATTGAAAATCCCTATACTTCTATTCTAGGGCATCCCACGGGTCGATTGTTATTAGCTAGACCAGGTTTCCCTTTGCAGATGTCGAAGATTTTGGATGCCTGCAAAGCGAATGGTGTTTCGATTGAATTAAATGCTAGTCCCTATCGCTTAGACTTGGATTGGCGTTATATTTATGAAGCCATGGAAAAAGGAGTATCTGTTTCCATTAACCCTGACGCTCACGCCATAGCGGGCATTCAAGATATGGAATGGGGCGTCAAAGTGGGCAGAAAAGGAGGTCTTTTAAAGGAATATACGTTAAATGCTTTGTCTTTGGCAGATATCAAAAACTTCTTTTCTAAACTCTAAAAATTGGGTTTTAACAGATATTTAGCATAAAACTCATCGATTACGCGTACGGCTTCCGTAGGGGTATCTACTAGGGCAAATAATTCCAAATCTTCTTCATGGATATTACCCTGTGCCACCATCGTTTTCTTCATCCAATCAAGTAAGCCAGACCAGTATTCTTTTCCTACTAATACCACCGGGAAACGGCCTATTTTATGCGTCTGGATCAAGGTTAAAGATTCGAACATCTCATCTAAAGTCCCAAAACCACCCGGCATAATGATAAATCCTTGAGAATATTTGACGAACATCACTTTGCGAACAAAGAAGAAGTCAAAATTCATATTTTTATCAGAGTCGATGTAAGGATTGGGGGTTTGTTCAAAAGGTAATTCGATGTTTAGACCCACACTACGGCCTCTTTCGCTAGCTGCACCCTTGTTTCCCGCCTCCATAATTCCAGGGCCACCACCAGTAATCACCCCATAGCCATGGCGTACTAATTTGGCAGCAATTTCTTCAGCTATTTTATAATAGGGACTATCAGGACTCGTTCTCGCAGATCCAAAAATAGAAACACAGGGGCCTATCTTCGATAATTTTTCAATTCCTTCTACGAATTCACTCATGATTTTGAAAATTCGCCAGGACTCTTCCGACTTAATCTGAGACCAGGTTTTATCACCAAACGCCTGCTTGATTTTCTCTTCTTCCTCTTTCCAATTATTCTCCGTCATATTTTTACATTTCTTTCCTAAATGTAGGACTAATCCTTTTACCTTTGCAAAAAATAAATCATAAATATGAATACACCATATAGTTTCGCAGTAGGCGGTGATCACGCTGGGTTTGATTATAAGCAAGATTTGATCTCTTTTTTAGAAGCCAAAGGCATTAAAGTGAAAGACTGTGGCACCTATTCTGCTGATTCTGTGGATTATCCTGATTTTGCACATCCGGTGGCGGACTCTGTAGAAAAAGGGGAGGTTAATTTTGGTTTATTATTATGTGGCAGCGCTAATGGTGTCGCTATTACGGCAAACAAACACCAAGGAATACGCGCTGGATTAGCGTGGAATACGGAGGTGGCGGCATTAGTTCGTCAGCACAATGATGCGAATATTTTGTGTTTGCCTGTTCGTTTTATCTCTTTAGAAGAAGCAAAAGCCTGTTTACAGGTATTTTTAGATACGCCTTTCGAGGGTGGACGTCATCAAGGACGTGTCGACAAGATTTCTTGCTGTTAAGCTATTTTTTTCGGTAAAGCTTGGGACTGACTAACACGTATTGTTGCGTGATGGAGGGAAGGTGTTGTCCTATTTTGGCAAAATAGCCTTCTGAATCATAGATATAAACTGGCTGATCCTTTGCAAAATACTCCTGAACGGTGATGACGTTTTTATACGAGTTCAACTGACTTAAAAGCGGTTTTGCAAGTTCCCAATTCACAAATGGTCCTGCCATTTGGTTATGTAAATATCCTTCGATTTCAGGGCCTAAAATGAGTAGTTTTTGACCATTAAGGGGAATGGGAGTACGCGGATTTGATGGAGTTTTATCTAGTTGATGCGTAAAAAATACTGCTGCTAATAGGGCTAAAAAGATCACTTCCTTTTGCCAATTCTTTTTGATTACATAAAAGATATTCAACCCAAAATAGGCTAAAGGAGGCAGCAGGAGTACAAAATTGATTCGGTGATAGGAGGGGAAATTAGCGATGGAAATAAAGCTGAAAAAGAACCAAATAATCGTGGTCTGTTGCGCTTTCTGCGCATGGGCTCTGATCTTAGGGTTACCCACGACTTTATACAAACCCCAAATGCCTATCACAATCGCAGGGGCGAAACTATATAATACGCGCTTACTTTCTGTCCAGGAGATGAGTTGGAATTCAAAGGCTGAATTCCGGTAAACTTGCCATAAATAGCTGAGGTTTCCACGGAATGAAAAGACTAAACTAGTGATGGTAAGGACGAAAAGGAATCCAATCATCACCAAAATAAGCTGTCTAATGGTGATACCTGAATAAAATAGTAAACTTAGAATTGCCCAAGGTAACAACCAAAAATAGGCGGGAAAAAGGAGAGTAGCTGTGGCTAAATAGATTCCCACTAGGAATACGCGGTCATTGACTAACAAGGTCTTTTGTTGCTGAATAATCTCTTTCCAGGTCAATAATAGGAAGGTTAGGCCCAGAAGCGCTGGATCCGGCACATAAAATTCCCGCGTTAACAAGAAGAGAAGTAGATAAATCCCAAAAGCTAAACCACCCAATTTAGGCATTAAATCTAATTGTAAGATGGTGTTTTGGAAGAGGTATGCTTGAATACTGATAATACCAAAGGCGATGTAGGGATTGGAAGAAAGCGAGATGGAAAATAAATCAAGTAATTGATAAAATCCAGTGGCAAATGGTCCCGTATTATCCCGAATATCCTTGTACAAGCGAAATCCTTCGTTCAGTTTTTGTCCGATCAAATAGTTTTTAATCTCCCACGGAAAATAATTAAATCCTTGTTGAGTCTGTAGAAAGGCTAAAAATCCACCAATTACCCCGAAAAGTAGGATGGAAATAAGACTGTTGGATTTAATAAATTGTAACATATTTGGCTAAACGAAGCCCTAAATTACGGTGATTCCAATTATTATTATGAAATTTGCAGGTGTTTTTTGAGATAAAAAGACCTAGAAAATAGAATAACAAGAATGGAAACGAAGCGTCAGCAAAAATTTGGCCGTCAAATACAGAAGGATTTAAGTGATATTTTTCAAAAAGAATTTAAAATGCTTTTTGGCAATGGAATGGTGACGGTGACTGAGGTGAAAATCAGTCCAGATCTTTCCGTTGCGCGTTGTTATTTAAGTTTTTTGCTCATTGATGACCGCGAGGCTGTGATGGATCAAATTGAACTTCAAAACAAGGCCATTCGCAATGCATTAGCGAATCGTATTCGCAAGCAAGTACGTATTATTCCTAATTTAGTTTTCTTCCTAGATGATACAGCGGCTTATGCGGCTAAAATAGAAGCTCTTTTCGAAGGTTTAGTGATTCCACCTGCAGAGGGGGATGTGCCTAATCGGGTCGCGGACGAAATTGATTAAAAATGAGTATTTCCTTATTTGTTGCGAAAAGGTATTTTTTTTCCCCATTTAAGGCGAGTTTTATCACCTTAATTTCCCGTATCTCCATGATAGGAGTAGGTGTGGAGGTGATGGCTTTAGTATTAATCCTTTCTGTTTTCAATGGACTAGAGGATTTCCAAAAAGGTCTATTCAAAACTTTTGACCCTGATCTGACACTGGTTTCAAGCACGAACACCCGTTTTGCTATTTCCCCCTATCAAGTAAAACAAATCACCCAAATAGCTGGAGTTAGCTCAGTTCAGCCCATTCTAGAGGATCAAGCGCTTATTCGTTATAATGGTAAACAATTAGTTGTCACGCTGAAAGGGATTGATTCCTCCTTTATAACGTCTAAACGATTGAAAAATCAGGTGGTAGACGGGGACTATTTAGTCGAATATGATGGACATCCTTTTGGGATGGTAGGTGCTGGTGTATTTATGGCCATGGGGATGAATTTTGAAGATAGTTTTCATCCCATCGAGGCATGGTATCCTAACCAAAAGGCCTTAGCCCGTTTTCAAATTACGCAAGAATCTGCGAATCAAAAGGCTTTTTTCCCTTCCGGAGTCTTACAAGTAGAGCAGACCTTTGATAATCAAATGATTCTTGTGCCACTTCCATGGATGCGGGAATTGACTTTAGCGGATTCTACTGCTGTCTCTCGGTTTGACATTATGTTGCAAGAGGGAGTGAATGAAGTTCAGGTTCAAGCAGCCATCCAAAAAATCATGGGAGCTACTTTCTCCGTACAAACTAGAGATCAACAGCATGCTATTTTGTTAAGAGCCATTCAGATCGAAAAACTATTTGTGTTTATCCTGATGGCCTTCATTATGGGCATTGCCTCTTTCACTCTTTTTTATGCTTTGTCCCTTTTAGTTATCGAGAAACGAAAGGATTTGCGTACCCTTTTAGCCATGGGTATCACGCAGCGTCAATTATTACGCATATTCTTGCTTGTGGGTCTGTTTATTAGTTTTTCTGGAGCTGTGGTAGGAATGGGCTTGGGATTTGCCTTAGGCTGGATACAACAAACGTTCGGAATTATCCCATTAGGAATCCCGAACGCTTTAATTGATGCCTATCCAATTCAAATGGAATGGCTTGATTTTCTACTGACTGCACTTGTGGTAATTATCATTACCTTTTTGGCTTCCATAATACCTGCCCGAAAAGCAGTCCAAATGACTTTTAATCAGCCAAAGGCGGATTAAATTCTCCTTCCCACTTAGATACCACACAAGTAGCAACTCCGTTTCCTGCCACCGAAGTAACCGTTCTTCCCATATCTAAGAATGGATCCACTCCTAATAATAAAGCAATTCCTTCTGCTGGTAAATTGAACATCGTTAAAGTTCCTGCAATGATCACTAAAGAGGCTCGTGGGACGCCTGCGATACCTTTAGAAGTAATCATTAAGGTTAATAACATGGTGATCTGCTGTTCTAGGCTTAAATGAACGCCATAAGCTTGCGCAATAAATCCTGTAGCGAAGGTCATGTATAACATGGAACCATCTAAGTTAAAGCTATAGCCTAATGGCAGCACAAAACCGACAATACGTCTACTACAGCCGAATTTCTCTAAGGCTGCAATCGTCTGAGGAAAGGAAGCTTCTGAGCTAGCCGTCGAAAAGGAAATCAATAATGCTTCTTTTAATTCCTTCAAAAGTTTCCAGTAGGGGATACCGTTTGCTAAACAAATGATCCACAAGATTACGACGGTAAAGAATAATAGACCACCCATGAAGCAAAGCATTAAATAGCCATAGCTAATTAAAATGCTCAAACCTTTGTTAGCCACTACAGTCGTCATGGCAGCGAATACAGCGTATGGAGCCACTTCCATCACATAATTCACCATTTTAAAGATGACCTCTGCTAAATTTTCGATGACGTGAATTAAACGTTTCCCTACCTCTCCAATCGAGCCTAAAGCCACACCGAAGAAAAGGGAGAAGATCACAATTTGGAGAATTTCGTTTTCAGCTAACGCCTTGAAAAAGCTATCTGGAAAGATATGTAGAATGAAATCTTCAATGGTTTTTGCTTTCGAAGCATCGATGCCTGTTTCAGTGCCAGCTGCGGGTTTAGGCCAGCTCTGTAAACTTCCGGGTTGAGTGATATTAACCACCACTAAACCGGTTACAAGGGATAGAATCGTAGCAAAATAGAAGTAACCAATCGTTTTAATCCCAATTCGCCCCACCGCTTTAAAATCGCCTAATTTTGCGATTCCAACGACAAGTGTACAGAAAACCAAAGGCCCGACAATCATCTTGATTAATCGTAAGAAGATCTTAGATACGATTTGCACTTTAGCGCCTAGATCGTGACTGACCTCAGGAGCAAAATAGAGGAAAAAGAACTCTCCTAAGACTAAACCTAGGATGAATCCGATGATGATTTTATTTGTTAAAGTTAATTTCATAGAGAATTGATGAGGGATAAATATTTTTTATAGAATGGTTTTCGATAAAATATCATTCCCCAAAGAAAAGGGAAAAGTAGGTAATTCAAAAATGGCTTGCGTGTATCAAATGAAATTTCATCTATTATTTCACAGCTCTGATTTGATGTTTTTTTAACCCGGTGCTTATGTCTCCAAAAACGCAGACCAAACGGCATTTCAACTCCTTCATCCACAAAATACCATTCTTCAGGTGTATCATTTTCTGCTGTAATCAGTGAGCTCCAGGTGAGCTTCGTCAGGAGTAGATTGATTTTCAGAATTACCTGATCGTCTTTTTTACATCCATCAAATCTTTCCAATGAAACTTGAGGAAATGGGGGCGATAACTTCAATAATAAGTCTGAAGTAAAATGTTCCTTTATGTGAGAGAGGGGAGCCTTTACGGGGCTGGAGAGGGTGAAGGATAGCATATTAGGCTACCAAAAGTTTAAGCAGCGTCGCAAACAATAATTTAATGCCCGTGGCAATGTATTTTGCTACGCTCATTTGCTCTTCCGTCGTATCAGAAACATCCTGATCCGGTCTGCCTTCTTCCTGCGAAACAATCCGCTGAGGTTTGTTTGCCATCATTCTTGCAGACGAATCTGTTTGTATCGTTTTCGCCTTCGGGTTTAGGGCAGAATATTCTACACGACCAAAATTGCAGAAAAATAGAATCGTTAAAATTCCGATGAATCCTTTCTTCATTTGATTTTTTGTTTCGCTGCTTCTACCGCTATTTTTTGAGCCGCAATTTCTTCTTCTTTAGTCTTTTGATCTAACTTGTTTTGAACCTGATTCGTTAAAATCTTTTCTTTGTCGATTTTAGCTTCCTTTAGACGCTCCTCTAAATTATTTATTTGACGCGCATTAGAGTCTAATTCACGAATCAAACGCTCGGCTTGCTTACTGTTTTTAGCTTGTGCGGCGATAAGTTCGGCTAATTTATTTTCTTCCACTCTGACCCCTTCTTCTAAATCAACAATTTTGATAAAATCTTCAATCCAAGTGCTTGCTTCGCTTAGTTTAGCATGCCCAGTTTGAATGTATTCATCCGCACCAGTCGCGATGGAAATGAATAATTTTACTTTTTTATTCTCTTCTGAAACTTTAGAAACCACGGTTAAAGGCTTGTCTGAGATGCTCGCAATCTGAATATCAGAACTCGCATAGGTGCCATTTTTCCCCTCTACTACTTTACCAAATTTGCTTAAATACGCTTTCCAGCTAGTTCTCGCATACTTTTCTTGTGTATTCACAAAGGTGTAGACTCCTTCTTTTTTAGATTTATCTACTTCAGACATACCTGTAAAAACTTGTGCCTTAGCAGAGAAGCTGCCGATTGAAAGTAGAAGTAGAACCAGGATCTTTTTCATAGAGACGAATTTTTTATTAAAGTTAGGAGATTTTTTTAGCTAGGACAACCCTGTTTTTGTTAGAAAAATCGCGGAAAGCAAAAAGTGTAAATTCTCCACCGTCTTTTAGTTGGAATTTCTTTCGAATTTCGTCCGCATTGATGGGGAAATTTCGGGTAGAGATGTTCGTTTTTTTCCCTGGCAGCACTTCTTGTAACCATTTTTTGTCCAAAGCACCTTCAGCTATCACCTGAAACGCTCTACCAGGGAATTTAGTATCTGCCTCTTCCGATGTATAGAGATGTGTATTAGGAGCAATCTTTGTGACACTAGCACTCACGGTCTTGAAGAATCCACCTTTTAGAATACCCGCATGTGGTTCATATAGGTAGTTTTTGCAATCACTGAATTTGATAACCGATTGCGTTTCACTTGATTTTTTTGCCTTGAAAAGAAGCGGATTTTCCTGATTCAATTCAATGATGCTGATTTCAGGATCCTCCGAAGAATGATTCGTTTTGAGAAGAAGCAATTCTTTTACTTCATTCTTGATACAAATGACATAGACTTTTTCTACCCCCTCTAATTCTTTAATGGCTCTATCTATATCGAGTAGAGGGCTTGTTTTTACCAACAAACGGGTCTTTTCTGTGATATAAGGGATTAATTCGATGGCATTTGGATCACAATCTTGTAACAAAACCACTTTATTTCCCGCTTTATCTCTTCTGGCTGGGTCTATATAAATGAAGTCGAATACGTTTTTCTGTTCTTTTAGCCAAGTAAGACTATCCGTAGCGTGATGTCTAATACGACCTGCATTCAGTTGTTGGTGATTATAGGCCGTGATTTTTGCTAAATCCGCTTGCCTTTCTACGTAATCGACTTCGCAACCTGCTCGAGCAAATGCATAGGAATCTAATCCCATTCCGCCTGTTAAATCGACAATTTTACCTTGGACAAGGCTAGCTTTATAGTGCGCCGTTTCTTCAGAGGAGGACTGTTCTAATGCCAAAGAAGGAGGGAAAAACACCTGGGTATTCGCTACCCATTGAGGAATTTTGTCTTTGAGTTTTTGTCTGGCTTTTATTTGGCCTACTAATTTAGGGACATCTAAATCAGGGTATTTCGATGCTTCTAAGGCAATCGCGACAGGATCCCGATGGAGGTTCTTTTGTATAAATTGAATTTCAGTTTCTAGAAGCATCCCCTAAAATTAGCACCTCTGCTTTGATTATTTTTATTTAAATTAGTGAAATTGAATAAATATCAGATGACTGGATTAATATTAGCGGCAGGCGCATCGTCTCGTTTAGGGGAAGCCAAACAATTATTAGTTTATCAGGGCCAAAGCCTCTTAGAACGATCCATCCGTCTCGCATTCAGTGTTTGCCAGGAAGTAGTGGTTTGTTTAGGAGCCGAGGTAAAACTAACGGTAACAATAATCGAAAAATTACAAAAAGAATTCCCCTCACTTTCCTTTGTTGAAATTGAAAATTGGGAAAAAGGAATGGGGGAATCCTTGTCAGTGGGATTAAAAACCATAGATTCAGCAAATGATGCGCTCGTATTGTTGTGCGATTTACCTTTCTTAACGAATGCCCACATGAAAAATATTATCTCATTAGCGAATCCTGATAGAGCAATTGTCGCGTCCTTTCAAGGAGTTAATTCGCCTCCGGTATTAATCCCAAGTGCATTGCGTCCCTTATTTAAAAACTGGAGCGGAGATCAGGGTTTGGGTAAATTTTGGCGTTTAAATCCTATGCTGTGCGAAATCATTCACTTTTCTGATAAATTCCGGGACGTCGATGTGCCGGAAGATCGGGAGTATTGGGGGATTTAAAAAGTAAACGGTGGTTAAACCACCGTTTACTTTTTAAATCCAAAGAACAAATCAAAAAGCACAAAGAATAAAGTTTGTATTCGCTGCGCGAATGACTATATGAAATGCTTTAGTATTTCACCGAATTTATAAAAAATGAGCTTCAGCCATTTTTTATTCCACTTTTATACTTTTTGCTCTATGCTTTACAAATGGTAAATGGTGAATGATTAATAGGGAATCGGTCGAGTTTCAATAAAAATTCATTTTTCATTTACCATTTACCACTTACCATTTAGCAAGATTTCCTATCTTTGCATTTCAATTTTAAACTCAATTAAGTGGAATCAATCGGAACCCTTCCCACCGTCGAAACAGCCAAAAAATTAGGATTATTGCCCGAAGAGTATGATCGCATTCAAGAGATTTTAGGTCGCAAGCCTAACTTCACCGAATTGTCGATTTTCTCCGTGATGTGGTCTGAGCACTGTTCGTATAAGAATTCAATCGTTTGGTTAAAGACTTTGCCCAAAGACTCACCACGTATGTTAGCTAAGGCTGGCGAGGAAAATGCGGGTTTAGTGGATTTAGGAGATGGTTTGGGTTGTGCATTTAAGATTGAATCACATAATCACCCGTCTGCGCTAGAGCCTTACCAAGGTGCGGCGACTGGAGTAGGTGGCATCAACCGTGATATTTTCACGATGGGTGCGCGTCCGATTGCGCAATTGAATTCGTTGCGTTTTGGCAATATTGATTTAGCTAAAACGAAGTGGTTAGTGAAAGGTGTCGTGAAGGGGATTGGTGATTATGGTAATGCCTTTGGAATTCCTACCGTGGGTGGTGAGGTTCAATTTGATGATTGTTATAATGTGAATCCGCTGGTAAATGCGTTTTCAGCAGGTATTTTAAAAGTAGGAACACAGGCATCTGCTATCTCTTATGGTGTGGGTAATCCGGTATTTATCGTGGGTTCTGCGACTGGTAAAGATGGAATCGGGGGTGCAAGTTTTGCATCAGAGGATATCACGGCGAAATCGTCGGAGAAATTGCCTGCAGTTCAAGTAGGTGATCCATTCCAGGAGAAATTGTTATTAGAGGCTTCTTTGGAAATCATCGAGGCTGGATGTGTGATCGGTATTCAAGATATGGGTGCGGCGGGGATTATTTGCTCGACGTCAGAAATGTCTGCGAAAGGGGAACATGGGATGATTATTGATCTTTCCAAAGTGCCTACGCGTCAACCGAATATGCAACCATTTGAGATCCTTTTATCTGAGTCTCAAGAGCGTATGTTAATCGTCGTGGAGAAAGGTCGTGAGCACGAGGCGAAACGTATTTTTGATAAATGGGATCTAAACTGTGAGCAAATCGGTACGGTTACTGACACGAAACGTCTTCAATTCTATCAAGATGGTGTTTTAGTGGCAGATGTTCCGGCGGATGATTTAGTATTAGGTGGTGGAGCTCCGGTGTATCACCGCGAATACAAAGAGCCGGCTTACTATCAAGAATTTAAGAAATTTAAAATCGATTCAGTAGCAGATTTGCCGAAGGAGGAATTGCCTAAGGCTTTGAACTACATGATGAATCACCCGAATATCGCATCGAAGAAGTGGGTGGCTCAACAATACGATTCATCGATTGGTCGTGCGAACCGTAACACGAATGCACCTTCGGATGCGGCTGTGGTGAAAGTACATGGTTCTCAAAAATCCATTGTTATCACCGTAGATTGTAATTCACGTTATGTAAACGCAGATCCAGAAGAAGGATGTGCGATGGCAGTAGCGGAAGCGGCTCGTAACATTGTCTGCTCAGGCGGTGTTCCGGTAGCGATTACCAACTGCTTGAACTTTGGAAATCCTTATGTTCCAGAAGTTTATTGGCAATTCGTGGGTGCGATCAAGGGGATGAAGAAATCTTGTGAGGCGTTCGAGACTCCGGTAACGGGTGGTAACGTTTCTTTCTACAATCAATCATCTGATGAAGGTCCTGTATTCCCAACGCCGACAATTGGTATGTTAGGTATTCTAGAGAAGCCAGAGAACAAGATGACGTTGGACTTCAAAAAAGAGGGTGATGCCATCTATTTAGTAGGGGAGTCAGTGAATGATATCGCTTCGTCTGAATATGTATATTCTTACAAAGGTATCAAAGCAACTCCAGCGCCTCATTTTGATCTAGCGACAGAGCAGAAATTACAAAAGGCGATTACGTCTTTAATTGAAAATAAATTAATCGAATCTGCTCACGACGTGTCGGATGGTGGTTTATTAGTGACTTTGGCTGAGTCTGCTTTCCCTCGTGGATTAGGGTTTAGTGTAAATTCTGATCCTTCGATTCGCCAGGATGCGTTCTGGTTTGGTGAAGCGCAATCTCGTGTGGTTGTTTCAGTGGATGCTTCTAAGAAAGCAGCTTTTGAGTCAGCTTTGCAAGCACAAGGAGTTAAGTTCTCTGCAATAGGAACTGTTCAAGGAACTGATATCATCGCTGATGGTGCTAAATTAAGTTCAGTGGCTGCAGCTTATCAATCTTTTGATACGGCTTTAGAAACTGCATTAATGAAATAAATAAATGAGCCGCTATCTTATCGCTTTTTCGTACGATGGCGGCTCTTTTCATGGCTACCAAATTCAGCCAAATGCAACGACGGTTCAGTCGGTTTTGCAGGATAAATTAAGTCTTTTATTGGGTTTCCCGCTGGAAATCGTGGGTAGTTCCCGTACTGATACCGGGGTACATGCGCACGAGCAATTTGCGCATTTTGATCTACCAGCTGGCAAATCGGTGAAGGAAAATTGGGTTTTTCGACTCAACCGGATGTTGCCAGATTCCTTAGCTGTGCATGGAATCTACCAAGTAGCGGATGATTTTCATGCTCGCTTTGCCGCTCTTTCGCGTACCTACGAATACCGGATTAGTCCGCTGAAAAGCCCATTCAATAGCCAATATGCCTACCGTTTTAGTGTAGATCTAGATATCGAAGCGATGAATCAAGCTGCTGCTTTATTCTTTCAGCATACCGATTACCAATGCTTTTCGAAGGTAAAGACAGATGTAACGACCTTCAATTGCACGATTTTGCAGGCTTTTTGGGCTTTAAGGGGCGAAGAATTGGTTTTTACGATTCAAGGCAATCGATTCCTGCGCGGCATGGTACGTGCCGTAGTGGGTACTTTGTTAGAAGTAGGGCAGGGGCGCTTAGATCAGAAGCAACTTCAAGAAATACTTGATTCAAGAGACCGATGCAAGGCAGGTCGTGCGGTTCCAGCTCACGGACTTCACCTGTTGAAAGTAGAATATCCTTCGTCTACCTTTGACGCCAAATGTGCAGGATAACATCTAATAACGTAGCAGCAGACTGTACTTTGATCTTATTCGCTTTGTAATTCAAACCTTTCAGGTTGTATTTACTGATCCAAATTTCCTTAAACCCTAATTTTTCTGCTTCTGCGATGCGCTGATCGATGCGCGTAACGGATCGTAATTCTCCTCCTAAACCTACCTCAGCTGCGAAACAGATGGAGGAATCGATGATTTTGTCTTCATAGGAAGATACAAGTGACATGCAGGTAGCTAAATCTAAAGCCGGGTCATCCACTCGAATACCTCCAGTAATATTTAAGAAAACGTCTTGTGTGGCTAATTTATATCCTCCTCGTTTTTCTAATACCGCGATCAACATGCTCAGGCGCTTGCCATCATAACCGTTAGCAGTTCTCTGAGCATTTCCATAAGAGGACGCACTTACCAAGGATTGTATTTCCACTAAAAGCGGGCGATTCCCTTCCATTAAGGTACCGATGGCGATACCCGACGAAGGTTCGTCGCGTTGTGACAGAAGAATTTCGGAGGGATTAGTTACCGGTCTTAAACCACTCCCAAGCATTTCATAAATGCCTAATTCAGAGGTTGAGCCAAAACGATTTTTCGTCGTACGCAAAATACGGTAGATCATGTGGCGATCTCCTTCGAATTGAAGTACGGTATCCACTAGGTGTTCTAAAACTTTAGGCCCGGCGATGGAACCTTCTTTGGTAATATGACCCACTAAGAAGATAGGAGTGCCACTTTCTTTCGCAAATCGCATTAATTCCAAGGCACATTCTCTAATCTGAGAAACCGAACCTGGTCCTGATTCGATTTGATCTGAAAATAAGGTCTGTATGGAATCCACTATGATTAATTCCGGTTCTAAGTCGACTAGATGGCGGAATATAGATTGAGTATTCGTCTCAGTTAAGATGTATAAGGAGTCAGATTTCGCGGCTAGGCGATCAGCTCTCAGCTTAATTTGTTGCTCGGATTCTTCGCCAGTTACGTATAAAACACGTGTTTGGGTTAAAGAAAGGGCAACTTGTAATAATAATGTTGATTTTCCAATACCAGGTTCTCCACCGATTAATACGAGGGATCCAGGAACGATTCCTCCGCCTAAAACTCGATTGAATTCGGGGTCTGAACAGGTAAGTTTAGGTAGGTTTTCGAAGCTAACTTCGTTTAATAATTTCGGTTTTGTGGCCGATTTAGGACTTCCTTTTGTCTTCCAAACTTCTGCCGGATGCACCGCCTGATCCACTAATTCCTCCACGAAGGTATTCCATTCTCCACAGGACGGACACTTGCCCAGCCACTTTTGCGCGGAATGTCCACAGGATTGACAAAAAAAGGAGGTTTTAGCTTTGGCCACGATTATACGATTTGTGCTCAAAAATACGTTTTGATTTCGGTTTTTTCTTTTTTTTCGGATGAAAAAGGATAATTTTACAAGTTAATTAATGACAACTAAAATGAAAGCAACAAAACTAGTGATGTTAGCGGCCTTAATGCTAGGATTCGTTACACTAACCTCAGCTCAAAAGCATTCGCGCGCTGATTATTTTAGAATCGGAATTAAAGGTGGGGTAAATTTATCCTCTGTTAAAGTGGCGAGCCTAAGTACGAATTTAGAGAATAAAACAGGTTATCAATTAGGTGCTTTCGCGCGCATTGGTCGCACTATTTTCATTCAACCGGAGGTGTATTTTACCGCTAAAGAGGTGAATGTAGATGTCCTAAACTCGTTAACAACTAACCAAGGCGTGGTGGGTTTTTCTCAGAAATCATTAGATGTGCCTATTCTAGCGGGTATTAAACTAGGCCCAATTCGTGTGTTAGCAGGTCCCGTAGCCTCTTATGCGCTATCAGCTTCTACGAACCCAGATACGGCTATTAAATCGTATTTTTCTGGCACCTCTCAGGATATTGTTAATCGCTCAAGCTTCTCCTATCAGGCGGGTGTAGGATTTGATATCTTAAATTTATCGCTAGACCTTCGTTATGAGGGTGCGATGTCTGAACTTAAAAATACTGTGGCCGTTCCTAGCGGTTTTAATTATTCCCAAAAACCAAGTTATTTCCAGGCAACCCTCGGTTTCCGCATTTTATAATTACCCACATGAATGAACAAATAAAGGCCCTTCAGGCTGAAATTGATGCTTTTGTCATATCAAATGAAGGCGAATTAGAATCTTTCCGAAATCAATTTGTAGGAAGGAAAAGCCGACTTGCCTCTCTTTTTGATGAATTAAAAAATGTACCTGCGGAAAATAGACGTGAAGTAGGACAGGCATTAAATGGCTTAAAGAATTCAGCTGAAACGAAGTTTGCAGAAGCGCAAGAAGCGTTTGCTGGTAATGCAGCAGATTTCGAGGTGCCATCTGATTTAACTTTATACAATCCGATTTCTCAGGGTAGTCTGCACCCGTTGACGAAAGTGAGAGCGCGTATTTTAGAGATATTTAATCGGATGGGTTTCTCTGTTTCAGATGGCCCAGAAATCGAAACGGATTTTTATAACTTTACGGCCTTAAATTTCCCAGCTAATCACCCGGCTAGGGAGATGCAGGATACATTCTTCATCGAGAAAGGGGCTGGAGAGATTCAGGATGACGTTTTATTGCGTACGCATACTTCTAACGTTCAGATTCGTTTAATGCAACACCAAAAGCCACCGATTCGCTCGGTGATGCCTGGTCGTGTGTATCGAAATGAAGCAATTTCTGCACGTGCACATTGCCTTTTCCATCAAGTAGAGGGACTTTATGTGGATGAACAAGTGAGCTTCAAGGATTTGAAGGATACCTTGTATCATTTTGCTAAAGAGATGTTTGGTAAGGATACGAAAGTACGTTTCCGCCCCTCTTATTTTCCTTTCACTGAGCCGAGTGCCGAAATGGACATCACCTGTCTTTTATGTAAAGGCGATGGTTGCAATGTCTGCAAAGGAGCCGGTTGGGTGGAGATTGCTGGGGCAGGTATGGTAGATCCGAATGTCTTAGAAAACGTGGGAATTGATTCGAAGAAGTACAATGGCTTTGCTTTTGGGATGGGAATCGAGCGTATCACCATGTTAAAATACCAAATCAAGGACTTACGTTTATTCACCGAAAATGACGTACGTTTCCTAAAACAGTTTAATTAATCTGACCTATGTGGAGTTTTCAAAAAATAAATAATTGGACGGGCTGGGGAGTATTCCTAATCTCGTTAATTACGTATACGTTAACTGTGGAGCCTACTGCTTCTTTCTGGGATTGCGGGGAGTTCATTGCTTGTGCCTATAAATTGCAAGTACCTCACCCTCCAGGAGCCCCTTTATTCCTTTTATTGGGCCGAATGTTCTCCCTTTTAGCTTTAGGCGATGTCACCAAAGTAGCTTATTGGGTGAATATGATGTCCGTTGTGAGTAGCGCTTTGACTATTTTATTCTTGCATTGGACCATCGTAATGATCGGTCGTAAGATGATCAACAAGTCATTTGAGGAATTGAATTCAAACGAACGTTTTGGCTTATTAGCTTCTGGTGTAGTTGGATCGTTGATTTATACGTTCTCAGATACGTTCTGGTTCTCAGCCGTGGAAGCGGAGGTGTATGCGATGTCGTCTTTCTTTACGGCGATTGTTGTTTGGGCTGCTTTTAAGTGGGAATTAGTGGAAGATAGAGCGGCATCGAATCGTTGGATTTTATTCATCGCCTATTTAGTGGGATTATCAATAGGAGTTCACTTATTGAACTTAGTGACACTTCCTGCCTTAGGTTTATTGTATTATTTCAAACGCTATGATAAGCCTACTTTAACGGGTGGCGTTGTTTCCATTTTTGTGGCCTTGTTTATCTTAGGGATCATTAATGCAGGAATCATCCCAGGTTTACCGAGTCTTGCCTTTGCTTTTGAATTGACTTTCGTGAACACTTTAGGCTTTTCTTACGGTACAGGAGCGATTGTTTTCTTGATCCTTTTAATTGCTGCGGTGGTTTTTGGCATTCGTTATTCGTACGCGAAAGGTAAAGAAGTATTGAATGTGGCGCTGTTCTCTTTTGTCTTCCTATTAATTGGTTATTCTACGTATACCGTCGCATTAGTGCGTTCTGGCTATAATACGCCTATTAATGAGAATGATCCGAGCAATATCTTGAACTTCCTGAAGTACCTGAAGAGAGAGCAATATGGAGAGCGTTCATTGATCTATGGTCCGGTTTACACCGCAGAAGTGACGGGTTATAAAGAAGGAGCCGAAACACCTATTTATAAGATGAAGGATGGGAAATATGTGGAATACACGAAGAAACCGGTGTATGAATATGATAAGTCCCAAATGATGTTATTACCTCGTGTGTATTCAAATCAGGCGAATCACGTGAAGTTATACCAAGAGATGTTAGGTATTCCGGAAGGAGTGAAACCTAGTTTTGGTAAAAACCTAGAATTCCTATTCACCCATCAATTAGGGCATATGTACATGCGTTACTTGTTGTGGAATTTTGTGGGTCGTGAAAGTGATTTCCAAGATGCCTGGGCCATTAATACGTTTGAAGATTCGTCTAAATTACCGGACATTCTTCGCAACAATAAGGCGAGAAACAATTACTATTTCTTACCAATTATTTTCGTACTCTTAGGTTTCTTCTACATGCTTCGCAAGAACGATAAGGATCTATTAGTGACGATTTTGATGTTTGTCTTAACGGGGGTAGCCTTAACGGTTTACCTGAATTCACCTCCTACAGAACCTCGCGAGCGTGATTATATTTTCGTAGGATCATTCTACTTTATGTCGATCTGGGCGGGTTTTGCAGTTATGCAATTTTTAGAATTTATTCAGAAGTTTGTGAAAGCAGATAAGGCTAAATGGGTGATAGTTGCTGTATTAGGCTTAACGGCTCCTGCGATTTTAGCACAACAAAACTGGGATGATCATGATCGTAGTGGTCGAGTTCACCAGATTGATTTTGCCAAAAACCTCTTAAACTCCTGCGCTCCTAATGCGATTCTATTTACGGGTGGAGATAACGATACGTTCCCGCTTTGGTACGTACAAGAAGTAGAAGGATTCAGAACAGATGTTCGTGTATGTAATTTGTCCCTTTTAGGTACAGACTGGTACATCGATCAAATGAAGCGCAAGACCTACGAATCTCAGGCCTTACCAATCTTACTGTCGAAAGATCAGTTAATGGAAGGGGTGAATGACCAAATCTTATACAACCCGAAGCCAGGTCTAAACGCGATGTCTTTACCGGATTATTTGGACTTATTACATAAAGACAGTCCATCTATTCAGGAGCAGACGCAATTAGGCGAGACCATAAATACTTTGCCTACGGATTCGGTGGTCATACCAGTTGACATCGCGGCAGTCGCAAAATCGAATTGGTTCCCTAAGCAGTTTGTTCCGTATATGTCTCCTGCGTTAGGTTGGAAATTGCCTTCACATAATATCTACAAAGGCGAATTGATTCAATTAGAAATCATTTCGAACAACGCTGTTTCCGGTTGGAAACGCCCCATCTATTTCGCATCTACCTTACCGAATGACCAGTATTTAGGTTTAAAAGAATCGATGCAATTAGAAGGTTATGCGTATCGTTTAATGCCATTTAAAATTCCAGGCGCAAACGATGGCTATGTAAACACCCAAATCATGTCTACTAATATCTTGAAGAAGATGTATTGGAGAGGATTAGCTGATGATAAAATCTATTACCATGGTGATTTCTATTTAGGCATCCCATCGGTAACGGCTCGTTTAAGCGTGTACCGTCTAGCAGATCAATTAGTGCGGGAAGGAAGTTTAGCGCAAGCGAAGAAGGTATTGGATTATTTAGACCAAAAAATGCCGGATAAAGTGATTCCATACGATCAATTCTCTGCCTCTATGGTGGAATTGTACATCGCGGTAGGAGATCCTAATTCTGCATTGAAAATGGCGGCTAAAATTGTTAATCGGGACGATCAATTGCTAGATTATTATCTAGACGGTCGCTACGGTGCACACGAACGCGATGTTCAAATTGCCATCTACGAAATGAACTTAGTCGTTTCTGCTTTAAAGGCCTCGAAGGTGAGTCCGGCTAAATACCAGGAGCTAGAGGCGAAGTTTACGAAGCAGATGAGTCGACTACAATAAAATTCAAAGTCCAAAGTTCAAAGATCAAAGTTGGAATAAAAAAAGCGGCATTTGCCGCTTTTTTTATGTTTTGTACTGATATTTTGTCTCTGAACTTTGCTCTTTGAACTTTGTAATTTGCGATATGTTTTCATAAAAAGCTTCGCTTTTTATGAAAACATATCCCTCACCTTATGAAAGAATCCTTTCTCCGCTTTCCCTGGTTGTGGGGCGAAGTTAGGAGAGGAGCGAAGCTTTTCTAGAAGTTCGGTCTCTTCTTTGCTGACTTGTTTAGGCGTCCAAATATTCACGTGCACTAATTGATCTCCGATCGAATAGCCGTTCAATTCTTTAATTCCTTTGCCTTTTAAACGCAGAATCTTTCCACTTTGGGTTCCCGCATCTAACGTAATCTTGGCTTTGCCACCGATAGTAGGAACTTCTACGGACGTTCCTAAGGCTGCATCCACGAAGTTGACATAAAGATCGTAAATCACATTGTTACCATCGCGGTGCAATAGATCATGTGCCTCTTCTTCGATCACAATGAGTAAATCACCTGCTACTCCGCCACGAGGAGGGACATTCCCTTTGCCTGTCATGGATAATTGCATATCATTTGATACACCAGCTGGAATTTTGATTGGGATGATTTCCTCTTCTAACACGCGACCTTCGCCAAAGCAATCGCCACATTTCGCTCCCACCGTTTTACCTTCGCCATTACAGTGAGGGCAGGTAGAGGAAGTGACCATTTGGCCTAGCATGGTTTGTTGTACTTGACGAACTTGACCTGAACCTTGGCAAGTGCCGCATGATTTTAAATCCGTTCCGTTCTTAGAGCCATTACCTGAGCATGATTTACATGCTACGTGGCGTTTTACCTTGATTTTCTTTTCTACACCATTCGCGATCTCCTCTAAGTTTAATTTCAACTTGATGCGTAGATCGGTTCCTTTGCGTTGGCGTCTTCCACCTCCGCGGCCTTGATTGAAGAAACTACCGAAGGGGCTGTCGTCTCCACCACCAAAGATATCTCCGAATTGAGAGAAGATGTCCTCCATGTTCATTCCGCCACCGCTAAAACCACCGCCAGCAGCTCCACCCATTCCAGCGTGACCGAAACGGTCGTATTGTGCTTTCTTTTGGGAGTTACTTAGGACCTCATAGGCCTCTGCAGCTTCTTTGAATTTCTCTTCTGCCTCTTTGTTGTCGGGGTTTTTATCTGGATGGTATTTGACCGCCATTTTGCGGTATGCCTTCTTGATTTCATCCTCCGACGCGGATTTAGAAACACCTAATATCTCGTAATAATCTCTTTTTGACGCCATTATTTATTAATTTCCGACCACCACTTTCGCGAAGCGGATGACTTTTTCATGTAATTTATATCCTTTTTCAACTACCTCCACTACTTTACCTTTCTCTTCCTCGCTTGGCGCTGGGAATTGCGTAATGCAGTCGTGGATTTCGGCATCGAATACTTCTCCTTTTGCGGGTAGTTCTTTCAAGCCTTGGGATTGAAGAATGTTTCCGATTTTAGTGAAGATTAATTGAGTGCCTTCTGATATTTCACCTTCTGGTGCATTTGCTAAAGCGCGCTCATAGTCATCGATGACAGGCAATAAGTCAACGATTAAACGTTCTGATGCGGTTTGGATAAGCTCTATTTTCTCTTTTGCCGTACGTTTACGGAAGTTTTCGAAGTCTGAATACAAGCGAAGGTATTTCTCCTTCATTTCCGCTAATTCGTCCACAGGAGCCGTCTGTTCTGTCTCAGTGCTTGTTTCTTCTTGGTTTTGAATGATTTCTTCCTCAGGCGTTTGTTCGTTTTCTTTCTTTTTCATGGTACAAAATTACGATTGCGTTCTTCCCTTTACAAATTCAGTACCAAAAACAATTTTCTGACACTTTGGCATAAATGAAACGACCTTTGTAATTTTAGGAAAATGTCAAAAAGTCCAGCAGAAATTTCACGAATCATCAAGTCCAAAGCGCAGCAATTTGGTTTTGCTTTTTGTGGTATTTCTGAAGCCGGATTTTTAGAGGAAGAAGCACCACGTCTAGAAGCGTGGTTGAATGCGAATCAACACGGTGAGATGGCCTATATGGCGAATCATTTTGATAAAAGACTAGATCCTAGAAAATTGGTGGATGGTTGTCAAACCGTCGTTTCTCTCGTCTACAATTATTTCCCATTGGAAGAAATTCAAGCCAATCCCTTTAAGATTTCGAAGTACGCCTACGGGGAAGATTACCACCGGGTAATTAAAGACAAGATGCAGCTTTTGTGGGATTCACTTCAAGAAGAGGTAGGAGAATTTTCTGGTCGGATGTTCGTGGATTCTGCGCCAGTTTTAGAAAAGGCATGGGCTAAGAAATCGGGCTTAGGTTGGATTGGGAAAAATGCGAATTTGATTATCCCGAAAAAAGGAAGCTTCTATTTCTTAGCTGAGCTGTTAATTGATTTGAAAGTGGCTCCGGATGGACCTATCAAGGATTTTTGTGGCACCTGTACTCGTTGCATTGATGCTTGTCCTACTGAGGCGATTACGCCCTATGTGGTGGATGGGAGTAAATGCATCTCGTATTTTACGATTGAGTTAAAAGATCAAATGCCTGCAAATTTGACCGGTGATTTCGAAAACTGGATTTTTGGCTGTGATATTTGCCAAGATGTGTGTCCATGGAATCGATTTTCGAAGCCGCATAATGAACCGAGATTTGAGACGAATTTACAGGAAGTGGATTGGGAAGGACTTTCAGAGGAAGTTTTTCAAACCCTCTTCCATTATTCTGCGATCAAACGCACGAAACTGAAGGGCATTCAGCGTAACATTGATTACGTGAAAAAAAAGAGGCCGTGAATCCACGGCCCTTTTCAAGCAAAATAAAACCCTAAAGTGATAATCGTATAAGTAAGCTGGGTTCGATGACCTCGGCTGTCTTTTTATTGTTGAGGATCATTTCGGCTGCTTTTTGGCCTAACTTCTCCGGGTGAGTACTCACGACGGTGATTCCTCCGGTAATGATCTCCTTAAATGGATGGTCATTCAGGGATATGATTCCCACGTCTTTTCCTAAAGTCCACTTCTTTTTCTCCGCGTATTTGATAGCCTGGAAAAGATCGGTGTCTGACAAGGTGAAGTATACCTCATTTTGTCTGTAATCGTCCTCTTCTAGGCCATCTAATACTTGGAAATTCAATGAATTCGCTTCGCAGAATTCACTGCACGCATTAATTAATTCAGGATCGAAGTATTCGTCTTCGCTCAAAACTAAATTAAGACTGCGGTACTTATTAAACAGGTTTAGTTGGGTATTAAAAATCTTTTTTAGCGTGGGATTCGGTGGGCAAATCAGACTAGAATGACGGATGGTTCCGAAATTTTGGTCCAATAAAATCAAACGATCTCCTGCTATCTTTTGTAAAATCTTCACCGTTTCTTCATCCTCGTCAATTAAATGAGGTTGAATCAGGTAATAATGGTAGTTCCCAAGTTGCTGCCCGATTATTTCTTTGAATTCACGCGGCTTGTACTGGTAAGTATAGATATCGACCATCACGTTCTTGCCGAAATGATCTAAAAAGGCATTGTATAAGGTTTGGTTCGTTTCTGTCATGCGACCAATCAGAAAAAGAACTTTAGTCTTTACCTTCAGACTAGATTCTGAGATGAAATAACCTTTGCGGAAAATAGACGTGATGGCACCCATTTTATGCAATTCGGTGTACGCTCTTTCTACGGTATCCCGAGAAAGGTAGCATTCTTCCGACGCCTCGTTAATGGACGGCAATCGCTCGCCAGGTTTTAATTCTCCCATCTCAATATCCTGCAATAGGGAATTCACTAATTGCTGATATTTAGGAAGTTTGTTTCCTGAATTCTTTACGTTAAATGAAACAAATGTTTTATTCATATCGAAGAAAAATTCTTGATTCAAAATTACCCACATAGCCCAGTGTAGCATAGGACGAATCTTACAAATACGAGGACAATTCTTGCAAATGTTTATTTCAGGATAAATCCGTCCAATTTCCTGGTATTATTCCCTAATTTTAAAGTTCGAATGAAAAAGGCCCTTATCGGTTTCTTGCTATTGCTTTCTTTGGGCGTAAATGCCCAAAAGCAAACCCGTTATGAGCGTCTCAGCACCGCCTCTGGACTTTCTCAAAGCTCAGTTTATAAGATCATCCAAGATAAAAAAGGCTTTCTATGGTTCGCCACGGGAGATGGTTTGAATCGCTACGATGGCCATAACTTTAAGATTTATCGGAATGATCCGAGTGATCCCAAGACCTTAAGTGGGAGTGAGATTTTTACCGTGGCGGAGGATGATTTGGGGAATCTGTGGGTAGGAACTCGTAATTCTGGTTTAAACAAGATTGAACTATCTACTGGGAAAATCACCCGATTTACGAAAGGGCCGGTAGGGCAAGATTTATCCAATGCAAATATTCCGAGTATCCTAAATCTAGGGAAAGGGAAGATGGGGGTGGCCGTTTTAGGCATAGGCTATTTAGTATATGATATCCGGACTAATCAGTTAATCAAAGGAGAATCAGAATGGCAAAATCCATACGTGAAGGAAGTAGCTCGTTTGTTTAAACACTCTTCTGGTACGGTATGGATGGGAACGAGGACGGGCTATTTATTATCACAGTTAAATGCGCATAGCTTTATTCCTTATCAATTCGGAGCAAACAACTATCGGGTGAGAGCCATATTTGAGACGAATAATGGAGATATTTTAGTAGGAACCGATGGTCGTGGGATTTATCGATTTACGCCCAAAACACAGCTGTTTAAGGTGGTTTTTTACCAAGCCTCCGATCCTTTGTCCCGTCAAAATATAGTCACTTCCCTAGCGAAAGATGCATTGCACAATATTTGGATAGGTACAGATAATGGGGTTTATAAGCTGAATGGGGAGGATTTTAAAAATTATACGAACATTCCTTCGAACCCGGATCCGGAACTAGGCCTGTCCTCTAATTCCATTATGAGTCTGTTCACGGATGCGAATCAGAACACTTGGGTGGGTACCTGGGAAGCCGGTTTGAATATTTCCTTCTTCCAAAAACCCCGTTTTGCCGTCTTACGTTATAAGCCTAACACGCTTCAGGGACTTTTAAGTAACAAGGTCAGTACTTTATTAGCGGATGGAGATAACGGTATATGGGTAGGAAGTAATGTGGGATTATCCTATTTTAATCATAAATCGGGTCAAGTTACCCATTACTTAAAAAGTGCCTCTACGAATAAATTAAACTCCACAGAAACGTATGATGTGAATTTTATTCAGTCTTCTGGAGATGGGGGTGTTTGGGTAGGATTGTGGGGTAAAGGGATTAATCTGTTCACAAAGGAGCATCAATTGAAAGATTTTCCTTTCAAACCAGGTGCGCGGGAAGCGAATTTTAACACGATGGCGGTATTTCAATCCGAGTTTTTGCTGGGAACGGCCGGAATGGGTATCGTATCTTTTAATCCTGTTACAAAGCTATACCGGATCCCTTTTCAGGAGTTAGGCAAGTCTACCTTTTTGAATAAGTCGATTGCTGCTATCAACGTGTTAAATGGGACAGAGATTTGGATAGGTACCGTTGGCTTCGGATTATATGTTTTTGATATCGTGACACACAAAATGCGTCACTATGTGAAATCTAATGATGTGGGCGCTTTGAGTTATAACCACGTGAATAAAATCTACCAAGATCGCCAAAATCGCATTTGGGTGATGACACAGGGGGGAGGATTGAATCAATACTTGGGGCCGGATAAAGGATTTAAAGTGTTTACTGTCAATGATGGTTTAGGTAGCAATTCATTGCGTGGTTTAGTGGAAGATGCGAAAGGTGATTTGTGGTTTTCGACAAATGGAGGTATCTCTAAGATGGATGCCAAAACCTTGAAATTTGTCAACTTCGAAGAAGCAGATGGTCTTCAAGGGAAAGAATTTATGACAAGTGCCGCGGCTAAAAATAGCCAAAATTGGCTCTTTTTCGGTGGGGTGAATGGATTGAATTACCTAAAGTCTGATAGTCTTCGAATGCGCCTAGATGTGCCTCCAGTGTACTTTACGAAATTGAAAATATTTAATAAAGACGTAGAAGCTGGGGAGGAAAACTCTCCATTGACGGTTGATATTTTATCTACAAAGCACTTGGTCTTGCAGCCAGATCAAACTGTATTTAGCCTCGATTTTGTGGCTTTAGAATACCAACGACCTAAAAACAACCGATATGCCTATTATTTAGAGGGTTTTGAGAAGGATTGGAATCTAGTGGGAACCCAACGAACAGTCACCTATACGAACTTAAGTCCGGGGGATTATACTTTCAAAGTGAAAGCGAGTAACTCGGATGGGGTGTGGGCAGAAAAACCATATGAATTAAAAATTACCGTTTTGCCCCCTTGGTATAAAACCTGGTGGGCCTATGTGTTGTATTTAGTGGCTCTTGGGGCACTAATTTATGGCTTCATTCGCGAGGTTCGTGTCCGAGAGGCTTTTCGAACGGATTTGCGCTTAAAAGAAATTGAGAAGGAGCGGATTCAAGAACTAGAGCAGGTGAAGACGCATTTCTTCACCAATATTTCACATGAATTGCGCACGCCTTTGACCCTCATAACCAGTCCACTAGAGAAGTATTTTATATCAAATGCGAGTCTGAATAAGGATCAAAAAACGAAGATTAATTCAATCTATCAAAACGCGCAGAAACTCCTTCGCTTAATTAATCAACTATTAGATTTATCTAAAATCGAATCCGGGAATGTGGAGCCTGTAGTGGAGAAACATGATTTAGTCAAGCAATTAAATTCGATCAAACAAAGTTTCGATGCGTATGCGCAGCAAAAGCAAATCAAATTAAAGTGGGAGGCACCTGTTGATTCGCTATTTGTTTATTACGACGCCGATATCATTGAAAAGTGTGTGACGAATTTGCTGTCTAATGCATTTAAATTTACACCAGAAGAGGGAATCATAGGTTTACGACTAGAGCTACATAAAACCTACCAAGGTGACCAGGAAACGATTTCTAAAGTGACCATTCATGTGATGGATACGGGGAAAGGGATAAGTGCAGAACATATTCAACATATTTTTGACCGCTTTTATCAAATACCTGAAACGGTGAATCGGATGGGAACGGGCGTGGGTTTATCCCTTTGTAAGGAATTGATGGAAGTACATCGAGGAACCATCGAAGTCTCAAGTGATTTAGGAGCGGGTTCTGATTTCAAAATTCAATTCCCTGTCTCGCGCGAGGCATTTGAACCCAATTGGGTGAGAACTGGAAGTCTTCCTGTTGTCAAAGAGTTAATAGGTCAAGAGGTCGTATCGATTCAGCAGGAAAAGCAAATTCTTTTAATTGTGGAGGACCATGAGGAGATGCGCGCCTTTATTCGCGAGATATTTGAAAAATCATTCCAAGTGATTGAGGCGGATAAAGGGGAGAACGGTTTAGAAATGGCTTTGACTTATTTGCCAGATGTGGTGATTACGGATTGGATGATGCCTGGAATGTCGGGTGTAAGTCTGTGTAAGGAGATTCGTAAGAATACGAAAACAAGTCATATTCCAGTGGTCATTTTGACCTCTAAAAGTTCACAAGAGAGTCAAATAGAGGGAATGCAATCTGGAGCTGACGATTTTATTTCCAAACCTTTTCATGCGGATATCCTGGAATTGCGGGTGGCTAAATTGCTTGAGGCGAAAGAGCGGATGCGCAAGAGCTGGCAGGAATCGGTTTTGCATCAAGACCTTCAAATGGCTCCTGTTTTCGAAGATGAGTTTTTGTCCAAAGCCACTCAAATGGTAATTGATCATATAGATGAGGCGGATTTTGACGTGGATCAGCTAGAAAAAGCAATGGATATGAGCAAAATGCAGCTCTACCGTAAATTGAAAATGTTAACTTCACTGGCTGGAAACGAGTTTATTCGATCGATTCGCTTGCAGCAGGCAAGAATATTATTAGAAAAAGGTACATTAAACGTATCAGAAGTAGCCTACCAAGTAGGATTTAATGATCCGGCCTATTTTACAAGAGCCTTTAAAAAGCAATACGGTTTCGCCCCTAAAACATTCATTTCAAAAAAATAATATGCGCAAATTATCTCTCGTTCTTGTCTGTGGTTTCTTGGTTTCCTGGGGCTTTTTAGCTCACAAAACCTTACAGCAATTTGCCATCTATCCTTTGCCTGCAGATTTAGGTTTATTCTTCTATGCAAATCAGGACTACATCGTACAGCAATCCATCCGTCCCGATGTGCGTCGTAAAGATGACAAAACGGAGGATTCGAAGCATTATTTAGATATGGACGCGGCTATTTTTGGTCCCAATTACCGGACAGATATTCCCCACGATTTTAAACATGCCGTGGCGAAATATAGCTTTGACAGTTTACGCAAGGAAGGTTTGGTGCCTTGGGAAGTGAATCGAGTGTATGGTCGTTTAGTCCATGCCTTTAAAAATGAATTGCGCGATTCTGTCTTATTCTACGCAGCAGATTTAGGTCATTATGTTTCAGATGCGCACGTTCCTTTACACACCACGAAAAACCACGACGGTCAGTTAACGAACCAAAAAGGGATGCACGTTTTGTGGGAAAGTTTAGTACCAGAAGCGCAATTAAAGAATTATGCCTTGTACCAGCCCCAAGCTGCCACGTATATTGCGAATCCACAGGATTTCATTTTCCAGGTTTTGTTAGAATCTCATGCGATGCTCCCTGAGATGTTTAAAGCGGAGTCAGAAGTTCGCAAAGCGTTAGGGGAGGACAAGTCTTTTAAAATGGTGGAGCGTTATGGAAAAATGCAGCGCTATTACACAGATGAATTTATTCAAGCTTTTGGCGATAAAATGGGAGCTTCGATTCCGAATCGCATGATTCAATCTTCGCACCGAGTGGCGTCCTTTTGGTATTCAGCCTGGAAAGATGCGGGTTCGCCGGCTTGGGTGACGAAAGATATTTCGGCAGAAAAGAAAGCGGCCTTTGATGCTGAAAAAGCACAATGGAAATCGAATGCGTTGATTTCGACCGGTAAATTAATCTCCTTACACAAGTAAATGCAGCGAATATTAGTCCTCTCTGACACGCATAGCTACTTAGATCCCCGCTTGATTCCCCATGTGGAAGCCTGTGACCAGATTTGGCATGGAGGAGATTGGGGTTCTGTGGCGGTGGCAGATACGTTGATGGGTTTTGGGAAGCCGGTGTATGGTGTCTATGGGAATATTGATGACCGGACGATTCGAAATATGTTTCCCAAAATAGCTCAATTCACCTGTGAGCAAGTAAGCGTTGCTATGACGCATATTGCGGGCGCACCCTCTTCATACAAACCAGATGCATTAGAGACGTTTGCGATGGGGCTGCCGGATATTTTTGTTTGTGGACACTCCCACATTTTGCAAGTGAAAAGGGATCAAAACCGCAACCAAATGTTGTTTCTAAACCCAGGGGCTGCTGGACAGCATGGTTTTCATCAAGAACAAACGGCCCTCCAATTTAAAATCGATGGAAAACGGATTTTTGATATGGAGCTCATTCAAATGCCCCGAATTCACCAAAAAATTAAGTAGTTTGGAAAGATTGGACGTTTTCGAAGACGCTGCCTTTCTGGTAGGACTTTAAAATCCAGCCACCACCTACGACATCATCACCTTCATAGAATACTGCTGCTTGCCCCGGTGCGATTCCTGAAACATCAAAAGCGAAATCGACTTTAATTCGATCTCCCACTTGTTCGATATGACCTGCCGTTCCGGCATCTTTATAACGCACTTTTGTGATGGTTTCAATACCTTCCGCAGGAATGGAAGCATATTTCTGAAGATTTAATTGACCTACCCACATCCCCGTGCGGTTTAGATCCTCTACTTTACCGATGACCACTTCGTTGGATTCTTTGCGAATCTCAATAACGAAGGCTGGATAGCCGAAAGCTTTTCCTAAGCCCTTTCTTTGGCCTACCGTGTAAAAAGGATACCCTTCATGTTTACCGATGATTTTACCCTCAGTATCGATAAAATTCCCCCCTTTCACTTGCGCTTCTAATGCTGGAACGCGTCTTTTCAAGAATCCTCGGTAATCATTATCTGGCACGAAACAGATCTCGTAGCTTTCTGATTTATTGACTAAATCAACGAATCCTCGTTCAGTAGCCATCTCACGAATTCGAGCCTTGGTTAAATGCCCTAAAGGCAAAATGGTTCTTGCCAGACTCTCTTGCGAAACACCCCAAAGCACATAAGACTGATCTTTCAAAACATCTACGCCTTTGGAAATAATGTGACGTCCATTCTCCTCGCGGATTTGTGCATAGTGGCCAGTTGCGATAAAATCACAACCTAATTGATCTGCACGGCGCAATAAGGCATCCCATTTAATGTGCGTGTTACACATCACACAGGGATTAGGTGTGCGGCCTTCCATGTATTCATTCGTGAAGTAATCGATGACCGAATCACCAAATTCTTCTCTGATATCTAAAATATAATGGGGGAAGCCTAAAGAAACGGCGATATGGCGCGCATCATTGATCGAATCCAACGAACAACAACCTGTTTCTTTTTTATCGCCACCTGAACTCGCGTAATCCCATGTTTTCATGGTCATACCGATCACTTCATATCCTTGTTCGTGTAATAAAACAGCTGCGACCGAGCTGTCGATTCCGCCGCTCATAGCGACTAAGACGCGTCCTTTTTTTTCCATATTTGCTGCTCAGGTTCAATGCCTGACGAAATTATGCCGCAAGTTACGGCTAATCTTTGTAAATACGTGCACAAAGCGTATTTTTGCTCTAGTATACAAAAGCCGTCTATGTTAAAAACAAAAGTCAAAGTTAGTTCGATTGAAAATCTATCCGATGCGCGGTATTGTGCAGGAATGGGTGTGGAGTGGTTAGGTTTTCCGTTAGCGATGCCTTTGGAGAAATTCGCTGAGATCAGAAACTGGTTAGCGGGAGTTCAAATCGTAGGCGAGGCTTCAGGATTGAAGCCAGCCGAAATCAAGGGATTAGTGGCGTCACATCAACCAGATGCGATAGAGATTGATTCGAAAGTGAATTTAGTGTTAATTCAAGACATCGATTTGCCTAAAATACTTCGTGTAAACATTGATACGGATAATTTACCTGCTTTATTTGCTTCCGCAGCGCCCTATGTTTCTCATTTTTTGTTAACTGGAGATAGTCCTGAATCCTTACAAGGAATGGAGTCTTCTATTGAAATTTGGGCGGCACAATATCCGATTATTCTAGGGCTAGAGGTGCCAGAGGAAGATTTAGAGGAGTGGGTTGACCAAACTTCCATTCAAGGAATTGGTTTAATGGCAGGAAAAGAAGACCGTCCCGGTTTTCGAGATTTTTCTGATTTAATGAGTATCTTGGAAAAATTAGAAATTGACTAATATGCTAGCAAACATAAAAGCTAAATATACGCTGGCGAAAGCCTTAGTTCGCTCGAAATTACAGGCATTCGGTTGGCTGTTGCTTGGGTTGTTAAAAAAAGCGCTAGGTGAGCGTATTTACAGTATTGGAGTAGGCTACGCTGTGTTAGGTCAGGTATTTGTTCAGACCCAAGGTCGCAAAATTCAAGCCTATTACGATTCTAAGGTCGATAAGACGACGCCTTATTATAAGCCCATCGTAAAGGGCTATAAAATCTTCGCTAAATCAGCTCTTTTTTTGTTGGTCTACCTTTTAGTCATTGAGACGAATTTCTTCTTTTTAACTGGAGAAATGCCTAGCGTAGATGATCTTCAGAATCCTAAATTGTCTCAGGCATCTGAGATTTATTCTGCGGATGGTGTGCTTTTGGGCAAGTTTTTTGCAGAAAACAGAACGCCGATTCGCGATTACAATCAGATCTCTCCCTATTTAGTGAAGGCTTTAGTAGCTACGGAGGATGCGCGTTTTTATGAGCACACTGGAATTGATTTTCAGGCGTGGGCAGGTGTGTTAGTGGGTATCGTAAAAGGAGGCGATAGAGGAGGAGGAAGTACGATTTCACAGCAATTAGCCAAGAATTTGTTTAAAACGAGAACGAAGAAAGGGTTCGTTAAAACAGGTTTGTTGGGTTATATTCCGGGACTTAATAAGTTGATCTATAAGTCCAAAGAATGGGTGACAGCCATCAAATTAGAGCGTTTTTACACGAAAGATGAAATCATTCTTTGGTATTTAAATACGGTGGATTACGGCAATAATGCCTATGGAATTAAGGTGGCATCGAAAGCCTATTTCAATACCTCCCCGGATAGTCTGAATATCCAAGAAGCCGCCATCCTAGTCGGTTTACAAAAGGCGACGACGACCTATAATCCGAAACGTTATATTGGTAAGCCTTTGGCAGAAAACAAAGCCTGGAAGCGTAGAAACGTGGTTTTGGCTCAAATGGTTAAGGCTGGATACCTGCGTAAAGCGGATTATGATTCCTTAGCTGTGTTACCGATCGTACTTCATGAAAACGAAGAATCTCCTTACGATGGAACGGGAAATTATTTCAAAGTGGCCGTAGCGAAATACCTGAATGAGTGGGCGGAGAAGAACGATATTGAATTAGATCTGTACCGAGATGGATTGAAAATTGTAACGACGATTGATTCGAAGATGCAGATTTACGCAGAAGAGGCAGTGGAAGAAGGGATGCGGGCGACGCAAAAGAACTTTGACAATCACTGGGCTAACCAAAATCCTTGGGTGGGTGAAAATGGTCAGGAAATCCCTGGATTCATCGATACAGTAGCTAAAAGAACAGAATATTATAAATACTTAGCGGCTCGCTTCCCTAAAAACCCGGATTCGGTAAAATACTACATGAAGGACGTGAAGCGCGATATGTGGGTCTATTCACGTAATTCAATGGGAGAGGAAAAGCGGACGATGAGTGCGTACGACTCGATTCAATATTATAAGAAGTTTTTACAAGCGGGGATGATGACGATGGATCCATTTACGGGTCACATTAAGGCTTGGGTAGGTGGTTTGGACTTCAAATACTTTAAATACGATCACGTTAAACAAGGTCGTCGTCAGCCAGGATCTACTTTTAAACCATTTGTGTACACCTCAGCTATCGATGGTCCCAAAGATTTATCTCCTTGCTATATGATGCGTGATGAGCCATTTGAAATCGAGGTAGAGAATGCGAAAGGAGAAAAGGAAATGTGGCGTCCAGGCAATGCGAACGGTAGTTTTTCTATGAGAGAGATGCCGATTAAGCGTGCTTTAGCTCAAAGTATTAACTCAGTAACGGCACGATTAACGAATGAAGTGGGCGCAGATACGGTTATGTATTACGCGAAAAAGATGGGTATCAAGAGTCCACTCAAAGCTGTAGCTTCTATTGGATTAGGTTCTTTTGATGTGAATTTATTCGAGATGATCGGTGCTTATTCTGCGTTTGTTAATGAGGGGATGCACGTAGAACCCATGCTCGTACAAGAGATTCAGGATCAAAATGGCAAAGTATTGCAACGTTTTGACCCGACAATGGAACAGGTGATTCGCAAGGAATCCGCTCAATTAGTTCGCTATATGTTAGAGGGAGTCATTCACGAAAGTGGTACGGGTAGTTCTTTATTATATGGCGAGGGAGATATCTTATTGCCTAAAGACAATCGTTATGCTCGTGTTTTTGCTGGTAAAACAGGGACAACATCGAACCACTCGGATGGTTGGTTTATAGGAATGTCGCATAATTTGATTTCAGGGGTTTGGGTAGGAGGAGATGATCGTTCGATTCACTTTAGGACGGGTGCCTTAGGTGAGGGCTCTAAAACGGCTTTGCCTATCTTCAAGCGTTTTATGATTAAGGTGGTGAAAGATCCAATTTTAGCACAATACCGACCTGAACCATTTGAGAAATTAGATCGTCGTGTCGTGAAAAAAGACTTTGATTGCTCGAATGGTTCCTATGCGCTGCCTGATTCACTTCAAGTGTCTGACGCTGAATTAGATTCAATGAATGCCTTGTTAGATGATGATGCTACCGCGTCTGATTCGACGGGTTCTCCTCAGTAAAATGGATAAACATACAATAGCGGCCTATTTTCAAGGCTTACAAGACCGAATTTGTGCTGGTATTTCAGCGACTGATGGAGGAGCTACTTTCAAGGAAGACCAATGGCAGCGTCCGGAGGGCGGTGGCGGAAGGTCTCGTGTTTTAGCGAAAGGTGCGATTTTAGAGAAAGCAGGTGTTAATTTTTCAGCAGTAGAAGGCCCACTTCATACGAAGATGGTGACTAGTTTGAATGTCACCGAGGAAGTGGAGTTTTTTGCTACGGGAGTTTCCATTGTGATGCATCCAGAGAACCCTTGGGTGCCCATCATTCACATGAATGTGCGGTATTTTGAATTGAGCAATGGGGAGTTTTGGTTCGGTGGTGGAATTGATTTAACGCCGCACATCATTATTCCAGAGCAAGCGAAGTGGTTTCATGAGCAATTAAAGGCGGTTTGTGATCGTTTCGATTCAAGCTATTATCCAAAGTATAAGAACTGGGCAGATGATTATTTCTATAGCCCTCATCGGGAAGAGACACGAGGAATAGGTGGCATCTTTTTTGATTATATCAAAGGGGATAAACAAACGGTGTTTGAATTTGTCAAAGCCGTAGGAGAAGCCTTCGAACCCATTTACAGCCATTTGATGCGTTTGAATGCCTCTACGGCTTACACGCAGGCTGAGAAGGAGTTTCAATACATTCGCAGAGGTCGCTACGTAGAGTTTAATTTAGTGCACGATCGGGGAACAAAGTTTGGGCTAGAGACGAATGGTAGAACAGAATCTATTTTGATGAGTTTGCCACCGATGGCAACTTGGGAATATATGTACGATCCACAAGTCTTTCCAGCGGGTCAGAAGACCTTTGATTTACTGAAAAAGGGAATTAATTGGATATAAAAAAAGGGGCTTTTTGAAGCCCCTTTTTGATTTATTTTGTTTCCCAAACGATGTCGATTCCTTTCGGTGTCATTAACAAAATTCGCGTGGGAGCGGGTAGCAACACTAAGCGGGCATTCGCCACTGGATCTTCGATCCATTCTACTTCAACTCCTTCTTTTTTACCTATTTCGATTCCTCCATCTTCTGTTTCTACGAATTTCTTCGCTAAATAAGCCGTAGGCAATAATACATCTGATTCTGGACAATGCTTCAAATGAACCTTTTCTAAGATTTCTTCTAATTGATCACCATACTTCTCATTGAAATCATCTTCAATGTCGTGTAGCATCTCCTCCACATCATCGTAGGTATCATCTGAGTAATTCAATTTGCTCAATTCTAATCGCTTTTCTAAAATGGCGATCATCGCCTCATCAATCGTATTCATAGGAATCGTTTATTTTTTACAAAGATAAGGGCTGAAACGGAGATTCCCTTGGAAATGTCGGGTCAAAACTGATAATTCCTTTTTCTATCGAAAGACCAGACTTGAAATTATTTGTGTACAATTGCCCGGTTCCCAGTCCTTGGGGAATTTTCACTGCATAATCCCCCGTTAATTGAGCGATGGCTTGTAAACCGATATTGGATTCCAATGCAGATGTAATCCACCATTCTTTCCCATTAGTAGATGCCCAATCAATCCAATCTCGGGTGGCCTGAATGCCTCCGACGAAACTAGGTTTTAGTATGATAAAGTCGGGATTAATGTAGGTGGCGATGGATTTATCTTGCATTCCGATTAACTCCTCATCTAAGGCGATTGGCAAAATTTGTTGTGCCACTAATTTTTTCATTTCCTCTGGCTGTCCAGCTTTGATGGGCTGTTCGATGGAATGCAGGTCGTAGGCGGCCAGTTTTTCTAGTTTAAAAGGGGCTTCCGCTGGGGAGAAGGCTCCATTTGCATCAACGCGTAAGGTCAGCTCGGAAGCAGAAAAACGCGAACGGATACTTTTTAATAGGGATAATTCGGTCTCAAAATCAATGGCTCCTATTTTTAACTTCAGGCAGGAATAACCTTGATGTAATTTTGATTCGATTTGTTCACGCATAAAGTCTTCGGTTCCCATCCAAATCAGGCCATTGATAGGAATTGATTTTTCCCCGCGTGCAAATTTGTTTGAAAATGGCCTTTGTAAATCAAGTAATGCAGTTTCTAAGGCAAATCGAAAAGAAGGTTGGCTGAATGGGATTTCAGCGATTATTTCGGAAATAGCTATGTTTGATTCAATCCCTTGAAAAGGGGATAGACTCTTGATGAAGGCCGGTAAGCAATCATCTTCAAACTCTGGGCTCAGCCCAAAAAGAGGCCCCGCTTCTCCAATTCCCATACGATCTCCATCCGAAACTTCGACAAAGTAGGACTTCTTCTTTGTTAAGACACCACGGGAAGTACCTGCTTCAAAGTGAAAATGTAGTTCGTGAGGAAGAAATCGGAGACTGATTTTAGACATGATGCAATTTATTATTTTCTATTCGATTTTGTGCCCTCCCGTATTATTTTTAGCTTTAAGGTTATTATATGAAGCAGACAATTACCTTTCTTCCTTCCTTGCTTTTTGGCCTGATTACCTATGTACGAAATAAACTTTTCGACTGGGGAATTTTGCCCACTAAGTCCTACGAAAAACCCCGAATTATCGTGGTGGGAAACTTAGCAGTGGGTGGAACAGGTAAGAGTCCTTTGGTGGCTTATTTAGTGAAAAAGTGGCGCGCAGAGGATCGTCTGGGGATTTTAAGTAGAGGATATGGTCGAAAGACGAAAGGATATAGAGAGGTTTCGGTCACTTCTACTTCGTTGGAGGTAGGAGATGAACCTTTGGCCTATAAAAGTTTATTTCCAGAGATTCCGGTGGCGGTATGTGAAAAACGTACGCTGGGGGTAGAAATGATGCCTGAGGTGGATGTTTTGTTATTGGATGACGCTTTCCAGCACCGCTCCTTAAAAAGTTCATTAAATCTGGTATGTTCTACGTTTGAAAAACCTTTTTATCAGGATTCGCTACTGCCACACGGACGATTAAGAGAGTCTGCAAAAGGAATTGAGAGAGCCGATGCGGTGATTGTAACCCGCTGTCCGTCTATTTTGACTAAGGAACAAAAGTCCAATTTTGCACAAGGCGTTTTGCGAAATTCGAAGGAGGAGAAGCCGATATTTTATACCAGTGTTCGCTATGGAAAACCGGTAGGTCCACGGGAACATTTGCCGTCTAAATGGTCTTTATTTGCTGGAATTGCTGATCCTCAACCTTTTTTTAAAGCGGCGGCTTCCCTAGGAGTCATACAGGAGGAGGTGGTTTACAGAGATCACCACGATTTTACGGAGATTGAATTGGTAGAATTAGAGCAGCAGGCCAAAAGTATGGCAGGGGATGAGGGATTTTTGACAACCCACAAGGATTTTGTGCGCTTGCTATCGCATCTAAGTCTATTACCTAATTTAGGCAACCATTTATATTATTTACCGATGGAAATGTATTTCATCGATCAGGAGGAGCAGTTTTGGGACTGGTTAGGAAAAAATTAAATTTGTAGCGTGAAGTGTAGACTTGTATTGTTTTTGGTTTTTCTGGGAATTTCGCCCGTTTTTGCGCAGACTTTGCAGTCAGCTGGGGGAGATCGTAATTCCTTTCTAGATCCCATGGCGCCTAAAGACCCTAACTCCCCTAAGCCTGTCTCGAACGGAAAATCTGGTCGCGCAGCCTTAGATGATTCGACTAAAATGATTTACGGTCCACATACGACTGCTTATTATTACGAGGAGGATATAGTTAATGGACGTGGTGCTAAGAATTCGATTGACACCAGTTTGCATCTATTTCATCGCTATTTATTCCAAGAGCGCGCAGGATTTTTAACAGCACATTTAGGAAATGAGGGTACGGCAATACGAAATATTTTTGTCAAAAAACCGGATCAATTAGGTTCTCAAATGGGTTATTCCGCCTATTTACCCTATGCGTTCGCTACGGATGAGGTGAAATATTACCAAAGTAAATCGCCCTTTTCTGATATCGAATATTACCTAGGTGCTGGAGGTCAAACTCGTCTCAATTTTACGTTTGCCCGAAACGTCGATTCGTTATGGAATATTGGTTTTGAGATTCAGCGACTCGTTTCAGACAAGTTTTTGACGGACAAAAAATACAAATCTGGGGATCAATCTTTGTCGGGACAATGGGGTGTTTTACTTCAAACGAATTTCCGGACGCGCAATAATCGCTATCGCCTGTTATCCCACTTGAATTACTTCGATATGGGTATACAGGATCAAGGAGGTGTACAATTGTTGAATGGTTTAGATCCAACTACTGCATTGAAATACACGGATAATGCTGCGCTATTTTCCAATTCAGGTGTCCAATCGAATGATTCTTTTATCAAATTTCATTTTTACCACGAATTCATAGGTTTCAAAGGATTGCAGTTTTTTCAGCGTATCGATGTAGAAAATCGCACCGCTAAATTCAAGGATATGGATTTTGCGACGAATCTAAGCAATAACTATTACGTTAAAAATTTTAGTACCCAGACAGATTCCTTATACAGCGAAAACCAGTGGCAATCCTATGCACATCAAACGGGCATAAAAGGAATATTCCGCGGATTTACCTACCGATCGTATTTCAAACAAAGGTATTGGGACGTCAATAATCCGATGGCTGGATTACAGCGAAATCGATTAGAGAATTACGTGGGATTATTCCTGCAGCAAAAGTTTAATGATAAAATTGATTTTACAGCGGATGGAGAATACTTGCTTGGTTCAGATTACCGCTTACAGGCGAGTTTCATTTCTCCTTATTTTCAAGTAAAAGCGAGTCGAAGTTCGGTAAGTCCTAGCGTGGCTCAAAATTGGTCCTATAACGCGGCATTTCGATGGAATCAGTCCTTAGAAAACACCCTGTTTGATGAAGTGAGTGGGACTTTGGATTTCCATACAAAAAAGGTCTATTTCCGCCCAACTGCTACGATTCAACGAATTGCTCATTATACTTATTTTGATACCTTAGCCAGTGTTAAACAAGCAGAGGATGCCATTGGTGTTTTTCGGACGGGTTTTTCTGCCGGAGGAACACATGGAAAGTTTGAATGGTCGACGTTAGTTTTAGCCAATACGAAAACGGGGCCTGATGTCATTCGAATGCCTAGTATTGTCGCGAATGCGAATTTGGCTTTGAATGTGCAGTACAAGAAGTTATTGTATATGCAGTTTGGAGTAGATCTACAGCATCAATCGGCCTATTATGCGGATGCCTATATGCCGGTCATGCAACAATATCACCTGCAAGATCGTTACGAGGTTCCCGCTTTTGTGCAAGCAGATGCCTATGTGACTCTACGTATTAACCGGGTTCGACTTTTCTTTAAAATGCAGAATGCAACGCAAGGATTGTTAAATTCGAATTACTATACCGCTTACTTACACCCGGCTATGGCTCGTTCCTTCGGTTATGGTGTTCGTTGGCTATTATTTGATTAGTTTACTAAACCTAGATAAAAATTATGACAACTATTTCACGCCGAAATTGGGTGAAAGGAATGGCGCTGGCTACCTTAGGCAGTGTTGTTTTTACCGACCTAAAAGCTGCAGATGCGCCTATAATCCAATGGAGCGCAGATCAAGATGCCCTTTTAAATCAATGGATGGGAGTGATTATTCCTGAATCCAGCATTCCTGGAGCTGTTTCTTTAGGGGTTCCTGCTTTTGTGAAGACGATGCTTCGCGATTGTTATGAACCTTCTAGTTCAGCCCTGCTAACGAAAGTATTGGCCTCCTTGCCTTCTATTGTGAAGGTTTCTGAATCAGAGAAAGAACAATTGTTCTTCCAAATAGAACAAGGAAAAATGGGAGCAGATGCACAGAAAGCCATGAAGACCTTGAAAGGTTTGACTATTCAAGGCTATATGACCACCGAATATGTGATGGTTAATCATTTAAACTACGTGATGGCGCCTGGATTTTTCAACGGCTGTGAACCTATTAAAAAATAAACCTACGTATGAATATTTTAACTAACGCAGAGAAACGTACGTATGGAGCGATTGTTATCGGTTCTGGTATGGCGGGCGGCTGGGCTGCTAAAGAATTTTGTGATAAAGGAATCAAGACTTTGGTGCTGGAAAGAGGCCGCAAAGTAACGCATAATGAAGATTATCCGACGACGTTGATGAGCCCTTGGGAATTTGAACACCGAGGACAATTGACAAAGCAAGAAATAGACGAGAATCCGATCATTTCGAAGTGTTATGCCTTCCGAGAAGATGCTAAGCACTTTTTTGTGAAGGATGCAGAACACCCTTATATTCAAGACAAGCCATTTGACTGGATTAGAGGGTATCAAACAGGCGGTAAATCACTTTTGTGGGCACGCCAAACGCAGCGTTGGTCACAACTTGATTTCGATGGTCCTGCCCGGGATGGTTTTGCTGTGCCTTGGCCCATCACGTATAAAGAGATAGATCCATGGTACTCTTATGTGGAGCATTTTGCGGGAATCTCAGGTAACAAAGATGGTTTAGACTCTTTGCCGGATGGTGATTTCTTGCCACCGATGGAATTGACTTGTGTGGAGAAGCACTTTCAAAAAGAGATGAAGCGCCTTTACGCTGATCGCCACGTGATTATTGGGCGTTGTGCACATTTAACAGAGCCTCGGGAAATTCATATTCAACAGGGTCGTGGGACTTGTTTGGGGCGTAATTTATGCCAAAGAGGTTGCCCTTACGGCGGTTATTTCAGTGCCAATTCGTCTACATTGCCTTGGGCTGCGAAGACTGGAAATATGACATTGAGAACGGATTCTGTGGTTCATTCAATCATTTATGATGAACAGAAACAGAAAGCCGTAGGTGTTCGTGTAGTGGATGCACACACAAAAGAGATGGTGGAATATTACGCTAAAGTTATATTTGTGACAGCGGCGGCTATTAATACGAACTTGATCTTATTGAATTCGAAGTCAGCTCGTTTCCCTACTGGATTAGGAAATGATAGTGGTTTATTAGGTACGCATATTGCCTTTCATAATTACCGCGCTTCCCTATCTGCGGAATACGAAGGGTATTTAGATTATAAAACAGCTGGAGGGCGCCCTAATTCGGGGTATATTCCTCGTTTTAGAAACTTATACAAGCAAGAAACAAACTTCTTACGGGGATATGCGGCGGGAATGAGTGGAGGAAGAGGAACACATGCAGACCAAAGCTCCGTGGGGGAAAGTCTGAAGAATTCCTTATTGAATCCGAAGTGGTCGAATTGGTACGCGGGCTCGCACATGATGGGGGAGACGATACCGAAGGAGAGTAATAAGGTGACTTTGGATGCCACTAAAAAGGATGCCTGGGGAATGCCATTGTTGCACATGGATGTGAGCTATGACAATAACGATGATTTGATGGTCAAAGATTTTATAGATCAATTCACCGAAATGTACGAAAAAGCGGGCTTCAAGAATATTAAAACACGTGATTCACACGCTCCAGCTGGATTAGATATTCACGAAATGGGTGGAGTGCGTATGGGATCAGATCCCAAGACCTCGCTTTTAAATAAGTGGAATCAAATGCACCACGTGAAGAACGTGTTCGTAACGGACGGAGCTTGTATGACGTCTACTTCTACCCAAAATCCATCGCTTACTTATATGGCTTTTACGGCTAGGGCGGTTGATTTTGCGGTGAAAGAAATGAAAAAAGGAAATTTATAATGCAGACATTTTTAGGTAAAACGGCAGATCATCTTTTTCAGGCTCATGGCAGGGAAGAATTGCAGGATATTGCCGTGGTGATGCCCTCTCAACGGGGTATTCTTTACCTAAAAAAGGAATTAGCCATCAGGGGAGATAGACCATTTCTATCTCCTTCCTTCTTCACCATTGAAGAATTCGCTCTGCAAATGACGGATTCTACTTTAGAAGATCCAATTGAATTATTATTTGAGGCCTATGCCTGTTTTAAGGAGGTAGATCCTAAAATCGATTTTGACCGATTTGTTACCTGGGGGCAATTGATGTTAAAAGATTTTGATACGCTTGATCTCTATTTAGTGGATCCTGCGGCATTGTTTTCTTTTTTATCGGAGGCAAAATCCATTGAGCGATGGGGTCAAGAATATGGAAAAGATCAGGCGGAGGGTTGGATTACACCTCATACGCAAGCCTATTTTAAGCTCTATGATTCGCTTCTTGAAGTCTATATCCGCCTAAAAAGTAGGCTAGAATTAAAGGGGACCACCTATCGTGGCCTAGCTTATCGGAAATTAGTAGACCTTTTAGAAGCTGGAAAATCGCTTGGTTTTAAGCAGATTTATTTTGTCGGATTTAATGCCTTGTCTAAATCGGAGGAGACTATTATTCGCCTACTTTTGAAGGAGAATGTGGCACAAACGCTTTGGGATGTAGATGAATACTATATCAAGAATAAGCACCACCGGGCTGGGAATTGGTTACGAGACTATTCTAATCCTGGGAGTCCGAATTATTTATCTCGTGGGCCGTTTCATTGGATGGAACGTGATTTGCTAGAAAAGCCTAAACAGGTCGAGATAATCGGGCTAGCAAATCCATCTGCCCAAATCTTCGTGGCGCTAGAACAAATTAGAGCTTGGCAAGCGGAACATGGGGATATGGAACAAGTGGCCCTTGTTTTAGGGGATGAAAGTCTTTTGGATTCATTAATGCCTTATTTAGGGGAATTTAAGGATCGATTGAATATCACGATGGGCTATTCCTTGAAGAAGTCTCAGGTTTTCTCCTTGATGGAACTTTGGTGGTCGCTGGTGCCATTGGAAAAATACCCTATTTCTTTAGTTAAGTCGTTAAAGGAGCATCCATTGATGCAATCCATCACCTTGCCTTCCTGGAAAGAAACGGATTTATATTTATCTCAAGTTCCGGCTAAAAGCAACCTATTTATACCTAAAGAGTCTACGTTTCTCACCTGTCTTCAAGCCCTCATTTCATTTCTACAGGATATTCTCTATAAAACGGATAAGGAAGAATGGAATGCGGAATCTCAGGCAATACTTCAAGCTTTAACGGTGCTTGATAAGTTAGAGGAGATGGCTAAAGAACATGTTTTCATTTCGGTCAAAAGTGGGCAAGCGCTTTGTAAGCAACTATTGCAACAACAAAAAATGACGTTTGAAGGTGCGGAAAATCGCTCTTTACATGTGATGGGATTGTTGGAAACGAGGACCTTGGATTTTGACCGCGTGATCGTTTTATCCTTAAATGAGGGCAGTTTGCCTGGTACGCGCAAGAGGGAAAGTTTAATTCCAGTCGATATCGCGAATATGTCGGCTTTTTCACTGCCTACGTTCACCCAAGCGGATGCGGTGACGAGTTACCACTTTTACCGGCTATTGCAAAGACCGAAGGAAATCGTCCTAGTCTATGTCCAAAATGAATCTTCTTCCGCTGAAGTGAGTCGTTTTATTCGCCAAATCCGGTATGATTGGGTGAAGGCGAATCCGCATCTTTCCTTACAAGAACCAGCGGTTAAATTTAGCACGAATGCCGTGCAGGAGGAAGAAGCCACTTTGCGCATAGAGAAAACGCCTGAGTTAATTGCTCAGATGAAAGAAATTTTAGCCAAACGAGGTTTATCTCCTTCTTCCGTGGCTATGTTTTCGAGTTGTTCACTTAAATATTATTTCTCTCAAATCGTGAATCTACAACAAGAGAAGCAGCGTGATGACGAAATGGGGGCGGATGTTTTTGGTACATGGGTGCATAAAGTTCTTGAATTGTTAGATCTGCAATTAATTTCTACGGGGGGCTGGGAGGAATCTCTTTCGGTAGAAGAGAAAAAGGAACTGATTGCTCCTTTACTAGCGAAGGCGATGGCTGAAATTCAGGAACGCGAAGGGAATTTTGAGGTGGAAAAAGGATTTAATTATGTGCTTCAGCAGGTCGCAAAAACGCTTTTAGGTACTTACTTCGAAGAATCTGCTACCTGGTATGACGAGCGGATTCAATTGCTTGCGGTCGAAGAGGAAGTGGAAACAACCCTGTCCATATCGGTAGGGTCAGAATTGTGGTCCGTCCGAATGAAGGGCCGAATTGATCGCTTGGATTTAAAGGGAGGCACAGTGCTGCGAATCGTAGATTACAAGACAGGAAAAGTCGTGAGTAAGGACGTAGAGGCAGGAGAAAGTTTAGCGGAAACACTTCGCGAAGAGGAACTAAAAACGAAGCTTTTTCAGTTATGGATGTATAAGTTTTTAGTGACGAAAGAGTTGCAAAAACCGCCTGCGGAGAGAAAAGACTTTTTGCAAGTGCTTCAAGCAGATAAGATTGAAATTCAGCCAGGTATTATTTCATTTAGGAATTTTGCCGGCAAATTGATCACATCTGATTTGTGCTTTACTGAGGGAGAATCTGTCGATTCGTTCTTGCGCGAATCAGAAGACTTAGTAGCTCACTGGGTACATGCCTTAATTTCCACCGAATTCACTTTTGAGAAAACGGTGAATTTAGATCAATGTACTTATTGCGATTTCACCTCTATTTGCCATAGAAACGTGTAGTTTCGTGAAAATGACGTAATTTTAGGCTTTAAATTGATATAACATGACATTTCAAGAAATCAACGAACGTATTATCGCATTAGCTGCCCAAAAAGGCGGCCAAGGAGTTTCATTTAAATTTGCTTTTCCAGGGGGAATCATCGTCGTGGGAGCAGATGGAAGCGTTTCAAATGAAAATTTAGATTCAGATTGTACGATTTCAACTACGGAAGAAACGTTTACTTCTATTTTAAATGGTGATTTGAATTCGATGATGGCCGTTATGACGGGTAAAGTGAAAATTTCAGGCGACATGTCTGTGGCGATGAAGTTGACGAATTTGTTATAATCCATGAATTTTAGCGATACTATTGTTGCTTTAGCCACGCCAGCAGGGGTGGGGGCCATCGGGGTAATTCGGCTTTCCGGAGATCGAGCAATCGAGATCGTAAATGCTGTTTTTCAACCCAAAGACCTCTCTGTCCAAGCTTCTCATACGATTCATTATGGTCGTATCGAGTCAGCAGGCCGTGTTTATGACGAGGTAGTCGCTAGTTTATACATTGCACCTCGTTCCTATACGAAGGAAAATGTGGTCGAAATTTCCTGCCACGGTTCCCCGTTCATCCAAGAGAGTATCCTTCAATTGTTTGTCGAAAAGGGGGCTCGCTTCGCTCGCCCCGGCGAGTTCACCCAGCGCGCCTTTCTAAACGGGGCCTTCGATCTCGCACAAGCAGAAGCCGTCGCTGACGTTATCGCCGCTGACTCCGCAGCTGCCCAAAATGCAGCGCTACACCAATTACGTGGTGGTTTTTCGAAAGAATTAGCTGCATTGCGGGAAGAATTAATTCATTTTGCATCCTTAATAGAATTAGAATTGGACTTCGGTGAGGAGGATGTAGAATTCGCGGATCGTAAAGATTTAGAGGATTTGGTAAATCAATTATTAGCCAATATTCGTCCTTTGGTGGCTAGTTTTAGAACTGGAAATGCCGTGAAGAATGGAGTGGCTACTGTTATCGTGGGTAAACCGAATGCCGGCAAATCGACGCTATTAAATGCCTTGTTAAATGAGGATCGTGCCATCGTTTCGGATATTGCAGGAACAACACGTGATTCATTAGAGGACGAGTGGACCTTAGGCGGTATCAAATTCCGTCTAGTTGACACAGCTGGGTTACGGGAGACCACGGATGTGATCGAAGCATTAGGGGTGGAAAGAACGCAAGCTTGGGTGAAGAAGGCGCAAGTGGTCATTTATATGGCGGATGCTACATTTGAAACGCCGGCTGGGTTTGCGGCCGGTGTGAAAGCCTTAGGAGAGTTAGAAATACCTGTGATTAAGCTGTTGAATAAGGTGGATCAGATTTCTGATTTGTCTGCATTTAATCAGGTAATACCTGATTTGATTCCTATTTCTGCCAAAAACCGCTCAGGAATTAACGACCTTGAAACCGCCTTATTAAATGTAGTTGGATTGGATCAAGTAAGCACTAGTGGAACATTAGTGACTAATCTCCGCCACTACCAGCAACTTTTACTAACCCAAGAAACCTTAGAAGGAGTTCTTTCGGCTTTAAAGACGGGTCTAACCGGTGACCTAATTGCCCAGGACCTTCGATATGCCCTTCATCATCTGGGAGAGATTACGGGGCAGATCTCAAATGACGATTTGCTGAAGAATATTTTTGGTAAGTTTTGTATTGGCAAATAGCCGTAGGCTATTTAGATTAGAGATAGGAGAGTAGAGAGTAAAGTTTAAAGAGTTGAGATTTTAATAAAGAGATTAAGACTCACCATTCGTCAAAAATATGACATAGGCCATTTTTAAGAATGGTGAGTCTTAATCAAATTATTTAAAACAAGTCGTTAAATTTAAATCCGTCAGTTAACCTTTCCTTGCCAAGCTTCTGATACTCCGCCAGCGCCCACAGCACAAATTCCTTTAAGAACAATTTATCAACCGCAACAACATCTGGTTGGTAACGTACGACCAGATCCTCTAAAGGCTTAATATCATTCAGCGTCGAAGCATAATCCGCCGCATTGCATTCATCGTATAACACCACACCACCTTCCGCATAAACGGCTTCCATTAAAGAAGCGTAAGGACTCTCTTCGATTTTCTTTGAAAGCTTTTCGATCTTAGGGAATAGACCAGGGAAGAAAGATTTGATGGCCGAGCCAATCAATTGTTCGGCAACGAATGCGGCGCCTTCTTGTTCGCCCTCGTAGACTAATTCAACTTTTCCGGTGATGGCTGGTATGATTCCCATGAAATCCGCTAAACGAACTGTCGTTTTTGACTCTTTATTTAACAAGGCACGTCTTTCGGCTGTACTCACTAAACTCTCCAGCATGGAGATGCTCATACGTGCGCTGACACCACTTTTGGAATCAATATATTCACTTTCTCTTGCTTCGAAAATGATCTGTTCTAATAGTTCGTAAGCTAGGTTGGGTACATAAACTCGATCAGACTGGGCTGAATTTATTCGTGCCTCTTGAGCTGAAATCTTGCGTGCAATGGCGATGGTCTCTGGGTAATGGGTTAAAATTTGAGAGCCAATACGGTCTTTCAAAGGAGTCACAATGCTTCCTCTATTCGTATAATCTTCCGGATTTGCTGTGAAGATGAATTGTAGATCGAGTGGTAAACGTAATTTGAAACCACGGATTTGGATATCACCTTCTTGAAGGATATTAAATAGGGCTACTTGAATGCGTGCCTGTAGATCAGGAATCTCGTTGATCACGAAGATGCAACGGTTTGCTCTAGGAATCATTCCAAAGTGAATCACGCGGTCATCTGCATAGGATAATTTCAAATTCGCAGCTTTGATCGGATCTACATCACCGATTAAATCGGCTACAGTTACATCTGGAGTGGCTAATTTCTCAGCAAAGCGATCAGAGCGGTGTAACCAAGCGATAGGTGTTGCATCTCCCTGAGCAGCGATTAAATCCTGTGCGAAACGAGAAATAGGAGCCAAAGGATCATCGTTAATCTCTGAACCAGCCACATAAGGAATGTATTCATCTAATAATTTGACCATTAAACGCGCCAAACGCGTTTTTGCCTGACCTCTTAAGCCTAATAAGTTGATATTATGGCGAGATAAGATTGCGCGCTCTAATTCAGGAATAACAGAGTTTTCAAACCCATGAACACCCTCGAAAACGGTCGTTCCCGCCTCCATGTGGGCAATTAGGTTGTCTCTTAATTCGTCTTTAATGGATTTACTTGTATAGCCTGAGGCCTTTAATTCACCTAAATTCTTGATCATCTTATTTCAGTCTTTTCTTTCTATTCGTTTCGTAATCTTGAAAAATCATTTCACCTAAACCCTTTAAACCCGTGTAGAAGGCTTTTCCCTGATTTGCCTCTGTGAACTTATCCACAAATTGTTGAAGATAGGAATCGCGCGCGATCATGAAGGTGGTGATGGGAATGTGTAATTTACGTGCCTGAGCCGCCTGGGTGTAACATTTTTCGGTCACATAAGGGTCTAAGCCGTTACTGTTCATATAATACGTACCGTCTTTTTCCCGAACACAGCTCGGTTTTCCGTCGGTAATCATAAATATCTGTTTGTTGGTATTTCGCTTTCTGCGCAAAATATCCATCGCTAATTGCAGCCCAGCCACTGTATTCGTGTGGTATGGTCCTACTTTTAGGTAGGGAATATCTTTAATGGAAATACTCCAGGCATCGTTTCCGAAGACCAAAATATCGATCGTATCTTTGGGGTATCGGGTTGTTATGAGTTCTGCCAAAGCCATCGCTACTTTCTTCGCCGGTGTAATTCGATCCTCTCCATACAGAATCATGGAGTGGCTGATGTCGATCATTAATACGGTACTCATTTGAGATTTAAACTGGGTATCTTCTACCACTAAATCCTCTTCAGTCAGCTCGAATTCGCCTATTCCGTGATTGATTTGGGCATTTTTCAAGCTCTCGGTAAGCGAGATTTTTTCTAAACTATCGCCAAAATGATAAGACCTAAATTCCCCCGTCAATTCATCCCCTTGGCCGGATGCTTTGGTTTTGTGATTCCCTGCGCCACTTTTATTTAAGTTTCCGAAGATATTCTCCAAAGCTGTCTGGCGAATCGCCCTTTCTGTTTTCGCCGTTATACCCATTCCAGAACCTCCATTCTCATCTATTTCCTCGCGGATATATCCTTTAGCCTTTAAATCTTCAATGAAATCCTCAATCGTATAATTCTCATCTGTCAGCTCGTATTCCTTATCTAATTCGCGCAACCATTCGATCGCCTCATCAAAATCCCCCGACGTATGTGTGATTAATTCTTTGAAAATCCCAAAAAGCTTATCAAAAGGGGAGATGCTTTTCTCCTCAAATTCCTTAAAATAAAATCCCTTTTTATTCATGTCTTTTAAACCCTATTAGCGCTTTAATTGTTCAAATAAACAGCTAAATTTGATAAAATGAGTGACCAAATAATTTCTTTTCGATTTTTATCCTTTCAAGGCTTCGCAAACAAGCGTTTCGCCTTTGCAGAAATGGGTCGCTCATTTGTCCAAAGCTGGAAATCCGAAGGACTTTCATTTGCTAAGCATTTAGGTGTAGGAGCGGGGAATGGTTTTTCTATTTGGCCAGACTTTTCCTCGTATGCATTCCTAGGAGTTTTTGAAAATCAAGCTGCTTCTGATCATTTTTTTGACTCAAACGAGCGCTGGTTGAACCTTTCTTCTCATTCAACCTCTAGCAAAGGTTGGGATGCTGTTGCCATCAAAGGACATGGGACTTGGAATGGATCGAACCCTTTTTCCATCGTGGAAGATCCAGGAAATGGACCGCTTTTAGTGATGACGCGTGCTAGTATTGTTTGGTATAAATCACCCATCTTCTGGTTTTATGTTTCTCACGCTAGTAAATACCTAGAAAATAGGGCTGGATTATTATTTGCCAAAGGCGTGGGCGAATTCCCACTGATTGAACAAGCCACACTAAGCTTATGGGACTCATCTGAAAACCTGGATTCGTTTGCTTATAAAAGTAAGGAGCACAAGCCTATGATTAAGAAGACAAGGACGATTGGGTGGTATTCGGAGGAGATGTTTACTCGCTTCAGGGTTATTTTAGTCTTGTAAGTCTAAAATGGCCTACGTCATATTTTATGCCTTACAAGACTAAAATAATCCTAAATTCGATTTCACTCTTTTTAATCATTTCACAAATTCTTCGCCAAAGGCGAAACCATCTTTGTGCTTTTTGCTTTGTTCTTTGTTATTTGAATTCGATAAAAATGCCTTGCATTTTTATCGAATCGCCTCAATCCCCCTCGTTCTCGTACGAATCCGGATCGCATCCTGTACGTCATACACGAAGATTTTGCCGTCTCCAACGTTGCCTTCAGAGGCATTGTCTAGGATAACATCTAGGCATTTTTCAAGGTTTTCATCGCTTACGACGCAGATGATCATCACCTTTGGCAATAAGATCATCGACTTCTCTGTACCGCGGTATATTTCTGAATAACCTTGCTGTAAACCGGCTCCACGAACGGGAACAACAGTCATACAAGGAATATCTGCATCGATCAAGCCTTTTTGAATAGCTTTTAATTTCGATGGTTTTACAATGGCTTCTACCTTTTTCATATCGTTCTTATTTAGCTATTATTCAAAAGTTGTGTATGCTTCTACTCCAAATTCAACGGCATCAATACCTGCAGATTCCGCTTTATGGCTTAAGCGAATACCCATCGTCTTTTTCAAGATGATAAATAGGGCATACGTCGTAGCGAATGAGAAAACACTAATGACTGAAACTCCAATTAATTGTGTGATAAATTGTGCACTTTCGCCTGTGATGAATAAGCCATTCTTTTGAGAGAATAAACCTACAGCAATCGTTCCAAAGAAACCGTTCACCCCGTGAACCGCCACTGCACCTACTGGATCATCTACTTTCAATTTATCCACCACCACTACGGCAATATCCACGATGGTACCCGCTATGAAACCGATAATTAAGGCTGAATCAGGGGAAACGACATTACATCCAGCCGTAATAGCTACTAAACCAGCTAAAACCCCATTAATTACCATGGTGATATCTACTTTCTTATAGCGTATAAACGTATACAACATCGTGGCAATACCACCTGCAGCAGATGCTAAAAAGGTGTTTGTGGCAACTGATCCGATTAAATCCCATTTACCTACCGCTCCTAAAGTAGAACCCGGATTGAATCCAAACCATCCAAACCATAGGATGAATGCACCTACGGCAGATAAAGTTAAGTTATGTCCAGGTATCGCGTTTGCCGTTCCGTCTTCGTTGTATTTACCGATACGAGGTCCTAAAACGATCGCACCTGCTAAAGCTGCAAAACCTCCCATCGCGTGAATCGCAGCGGAACCAGCAAAGTCATTAAAGCCTCTCAAAGCTAACCAGCCGTTTGGATTCCAAACCCAATTGGCAGCTAATGGATACAAGAATGCACTAAAAATGGCTACATAAATGGCATATGACCACATTTTCATGCGTTCTGCTACTCCACCTGAAACGATGGAAATAGCTGCTACTGCGAAGCCCATTTGGATGAACCAGAAAAGGGAATTAGAAATGGTAAGGCCTAAACCTAAGTCGCCTGCTATGATGCCGGTGTCGAAAGCCCAGTAGCCATTCGATTTGCCGTAGGCAATTCCGAAACCGACTAAATAAAAGGCAACACCTCCGAACATGATGTCGATCATGACTTTGGCAATAATACTGATGGCATTCTTAGAACGGACGAATCCAGCTTCTAGGAGGGCAAATCCTCCTTCCATTTGGAAAATTAAAGCGGCGCAAAGGGCCACCCAAACAGTGTCAATAGCGTGTGTGAGTTCCACTTGCTGAGCAGCAAGCGTGGCAGTTTCATTCATGGTTTTGTGTTTTGTATATAATGCTTCTTGTTTCAAAAATACAAAACGATTTGGAATATTCTGCATTTTGGTGGAACTTTAACGTTATACAAAAACCTATTTCAATGAAGAAAATTATCGCATTCGCTGCCTTAAGTTTTGGCTTAAGCTTCGTTTCATCAGCACAAAAACCTTCCATTATCCCTATTCCCACGGAGGCAACTTATCCTGTAGGGAAATTTAATTTACCGTCTTCTATTTCTATTTCTGGACCCTCAGATGAGCAAATGAAAGTGGCCTACGCGACTTTGGTAGGTAAACTAAAAGTGGCTACAGGGCGTTCCGTGAGTCTTAAATCAGCGGGAGCGGCTACTATTCAATTGCAATTAGTGAATAACGCAAAGCTAGGAGCAGAGGGTTACGAATTACAGGTAAATTCGAAAGGAGTAAAAATCATGGCCAATAAATTAGCTGGTCTTTTTTACGGAATACAGACTCTCTATCAATTATTACCAAAGGAGATTGAATCAAAATCGGTGGCAAAAGGAATGAAATGGACGATTCCTTATGCTCAAATCACAGATACGCCTCGCTTCGCTTGGCGTGGCCAAATGTTCGATGTGGCGCGTCACTTCTTTTCTAAGGAAGATGTGAAGAAATTCATCGACGATATGGTGGAATACAAATACAACATTTTGCACTTCCATTTAACGGATGATGAGGGCTGGAGAATTGAGATTAAGTCCTATCCTAATTTGACGAAAAAAGGAGCGTTTAATGTGAAGAAAGAAGGTCGTTTTACTACTTTCTCTAAGCCTGAACCGAATGAGCCGCGTACCTATGGTGGTTTCTACACGCAAGAAGATATCAAGGAATTGGTTAAATACGGACAAGAACGTTTTGTCAATATTGTACCAGAGATTGATGTGCCGGGTCACTCAATGGCCGCTGTGGCATCCTATCCAGAACTTTCTTGTACGCCTGGCGCGGATAAATACGAAGTGATTTCGGGTGAGCCATTCATCGATTGGTCTCATGGACATCCTGAGGCTTTGCAGGATAACACGCTTTGTCCGGCTAATGAGCAAGTTTATACTTTCTTAGATAAAGTGATGGGTGAGGTAGCTAGTTTATTCCCATACGAATATATCCACATGGGGGGCGATGAGTGTCCTAAGAACTATTGGGATAAGAATCCGGAGATTTTGGCTTTACGAGCTCGCGAAGGATTGAAGAATTCGCAAGAGGTACAAGCTTATTTTGTGCGTCGTTTGGAGAAGATTATTTCGTCCAAAGGAAAGCGCATGTTAGGTTGGGACGAGATTTTAGAAGGAGGCGGATTGCCAAAAGGCACGGCGGTGATGTCGTGGCGCGGGATCAAAGGGGGAGTGGAAGCTGCTCAATTAGGTCACGAAGTGGTCATGACGCCTAATGATAATGTCTATGTGGATTTAATGCAAGGTGATAGAGCGCTTGAACCCCCAGTATACCGTTCAGTTCGTTTGACGGACTCTTATTCATTTAATCCAGTTCCAGTAGGTGTGGATGCGAAATTAGTGAAAGGAGGACAAGCGAATATGTGGTCTGAACAATTGTTTAATTACCGTCATTTACAATACATGATGTGGCCACGTGCCCTTGCTATTTCTGAGGCACTTTGGTCTCCGAATGAAAATAAAAACTGGACTGATTTCGTAGGTCGCGTGGAGAATCACATGGCTCGTTTTGATGTGGCTGATAAGAAATATGCTCCATCCATGTTCGAGGCAATTGTCAATGTATCTAAGAACGCAAAAGGCGAATTATTTGTCGAATTAAAGAATGAAATTCCGGGATTAACCATCCACTACAGTTTCGATAATTCCTATCCAGATAATCATTATCCGGCATCATCTGGATTAGTAGCCGTTCCTAAAGATGCAGAATTGATGCGTATCGTTTCCTATCGAGGTGCTAAAATGATGGGACGTACCATGAACATTACTCGGGCAGATTTAGAAAAAAGAGCTAAATAATGCTTTTAAACCTTGTTTTTAGTATTCTATTATCGGTCGGGGTGCCCAATATTTCGGGTGCCTCGACTGCTTCTACGACGAATTATCTTTCTGTTAAGAAAGGATATGTCATGTCGTATAATGGGATAGAAGGGCGAGCTAATTGGGTAGGATGGACCTTAAAGGCGAGTGATGTGGGTCCGGTGGATCGTACGAATCATTTTGTACAGGATGAGTCTTTCCCGCGGGGATTCAAAATCGTGGATGAACGAGATTATGCCCATTCTGGTTTTGATCGAGGACATTTATGTAATTCAGAGGATCGAACTTCATCAGAATATTTAAATGAGGAGACATTTTTAATGTCAAACATGATTCCTCAAACGCCTGAATTAAACCGGGGACCTTTTAAAATGCTAGAGGAATATTGCCGAAAACTGGCGGTAAAGAAAGGACAGCATCTTTTGATTTATTCCGGTGGCATAGGTGCAAAGGATCGTTTAGCCTCAGGAGTTATCGTCCCAGCCTACTGCTGGAAGGTAGTGTATACACCAGAAAAAATCTGGTGTATACTATTTCCGAATGGTCAAGATTTGAATAAAAACTGGCAGACCTATGCTGTGCCTATAGAGACGCTGGAGAAAATGACAGGATTTCATTTTCCACGTAAACTAACGTAGCATATATATCGCTAGTTTCTTAGCAGCCAGGAAGTTTTCATATTCCAGTGGTGTTCTGCGGTTATTCGTATACTCGGTATATAACCAAGGATCACCCAGCGCAAACACTTTTCCTTTACCTACTTTTGCCGTAGCCATCACCGAATGGCCTAAGTGATTCACTAATGATTTCGCGTTTCCACTTAATTTCAAAGTGGTGATTTCTTTGATATACACTTTCTTAATCGGATCAAAAACTTCGTTTCCTGCTGGAATCAATACAGCGCCTTGTTCCCAATTACGACCTTGAACGAAGTTTAAATTAGGTGCTACGAATTCAATTCCAAAACGTTTAGCTAATATATTGAATTGAGGAATCTCGCAGTTTGTTGTGTCATTCGCTAACAGAATCAAATTGCCACCTGCCTTTACCCAAGCCTCGATTTCATCAGCTGCTTTCGCCGTCATGTAATTGGGCTTTGTCGTTTCTTTATAACTATCTGGATCTACGATGATGTAAACAGACGCATCTTTTAGATTTTCGCGCGTAGGAGAGACTCCTAAAGTATCTAATGAAGCACCCAGCTGTTCGAATTGGATTCCCCACTGGTTAAACCCAGAGTCTTTGCGGTCCTCCCAGGTATAGTGGAAACGACTGCCATTCTTTGTCTCGTGGTTAAAGAAATAATCTAAAACGACCTTCTTTCCTGCTCCGATGGATAATTCTTTGGCAATCTCCATCTCTAAAGAAGCCAAGATAAATGGACCCACGCCCTTTAAATCATCCGTACGCAACGGCTCGCTTAAATAATAGTCGTAGGAACCATCACGGTAAGGTACGCCACCTAGTCCGCCCACGCTCACCGTTTTTTGTAAATGAATAAAGCCTTCTGAGTCTTTGGTGATAAACTCTTTTAAAATTCCCGTGTAACCTCGCTCTGCATTCTTACGGAATGAAACAGGCAAATAGCCTTTTCTTACGCCTTTAGCGAAGGCATATACGAACATATTCGATGCAGACGCCTCGAAGTAATTTCCTTTTTTGCCTGGATAGCCTGGTAATTGATACCAAACCCCAGAGGTTGGATCTTGAATCTTAGCAATGGCTCCGGCTAATTGATTTAATTGTTGGATTAAAATGCCTCTGGAAGCATGATTCTTTGGCATATAATCTAAAACGTCTACTAAGGCCATCACATACCAGCCCATCGAACGACCCCAAAAATTAGGTGAATGACCATTGGTTTTATTTGCCCAAGGCTGCGCTTTTGCTTGATCATAGGCGTGGAATAATAAGCCTGTTTTAGGATCGATTGCCCCTTTGTACATCAATTGGAACTGCTTAACAATATCAGACCAGTTATCTTGTTGCGCGATTTGGCTATATTCTGCATAGAAAGGCTCTAGCATATATAAACCGTCTAACCACATTTGGTTCGGGTATCTTTTCTTATGCCAAAACCCGCCATCCGCATCTCTCGGTTGTTCCGAAATCTGCTTTCTCAATAAATCTGCGGCCTTTTTATAGCGTTCATCACCTAGTTCTTGGTACAAATACAACAGCATTCGACCAGTCGTGATATTATCCGAATTGAATTCGTCGAAATGATAGGTACGGATATTTCCATTCGCATCTACGAAACTATCGATGTTCTTTTTAATGTAGTTAAAGTAGGTGGCGTCCCCAGTTCTTTGGTAAACATGTTCTAAGGCCTTCAATACCAACCCCTGCTCATAATCCCAGCCCGCCGGCTTGCCTACTTTCACAGCGATAGAGTCTTTATGCGTGTGCATAATGGACTTCGCCATTAATTCGGAATAGTTTTGAGCACTAAGGGCAGTGCTTAAACCTAAAAAAAGAACGATCAGTTTTTTCATCTTAACGTAATTCAGAAATTTCAGCAAAATCCATGTCGGTATAATCCTTGTTCTCGCCCGCCATTCCCCAAATGAAGGAATAATTCTTCGTTCCCGCTCCACTGTGAATCGACCAGGGTGGCGATATAATCGCTTGGTGATTATGCACCCAAATGTGCTTCGTCTCTGTCGTTTCGCCCATTAGATGCAATACCGCATGGCCCGGAGTCACATCGAAATATAAATAAGCTTCCATTCTTCTATCATGCACGTGTGCTGGCATGGTATTCCAAACCGAACCCGGCTCTAGAATTGTTAATCCCATCACTAGTTGACACGATTGGATGCCTTCGTTATGAATATACTTGTAAATCGTACGGTGATTGGATGTTTCCAAAGTACCTAGAACAACCGTAGTCACTTGCTCCCGATCTAATTTAGCGTTTGGATAAGTGGCGTGTGCTGGAGAAGATAATAAGTAGAATTGAGCTGGATTTTCAGATGATTCAGAACTGAAACTAACGTCTTTTACTCCGCGTCCCACGTATACCGCCCCTAATTTATCGATGGTGAATTTTTCGCCATCTGCTGTCACGGTTCCTTTTCCTCCTACGTTAATGATCCCTAGTTCACGTCTTTCTAAGAAGAAATTCGCGCGTAATTTTTCCGGATTGGGAAGATGCAAAGTATTCAATACCGGCATCGCACCACCAATGATCATGCGATCATAAATGGTGTAGGTTAATTGTATTTGATCCGCATGAAAAATCTTCTCAATTAGGAAATTATCCCTGATTTCTTGATTCGTAAAAGTAGAAACCTCCTTGCGGCTCGCCTCAAATCTATAGTCCATTCTAATATGTTTTTTGTTTTTAAAGCGCTTTTGCGCCTAATTCTACTGTATATTTACACGTTTTATGCTAAAAGAGTTCCAGCACAGCCTCGCCCAATTTCTGTTTTCAATCGGTTTTCAATCGATAGAAGATAACTTGTGGTTGCATCAGCCTACGAAGGTACGTGTAAAAGCGATGCCAGGTAATTCTGAGGAAGGGGATATCTGTATTTGGGAAGATCAATGGATGGCTCGACAGGTGGCCATCGAAAAACATATTGTCGCTCGTGTTAAACCTTTACGATCTGTATTTGCCCGAGATACGCGAATCGTTCCAATTGATTTGTCTACCGCTCGTGATTTTTTAGAAAAAGAACACGTGAAGGGCTTTTTAAAAGGATCATCTTATTTTGGTTGCATTGTTCCGCCTCATCGGGTATTTAGAGGAATTGAAAGCCCTTATGTATATGAAGGCAATCCGCTTTTAGCGGTGGCTGTTTTTGGGAAGTCATTTAGGATGAAAGAGCCTGGTTTAGAAGGCTGCTTGTCTGGTGAACTCATTGAAATAGCCACTTTATCAACGATTCGTTTAGTGGGAGGTTTGACGAAATTTTTGCAGGACTACAAAGATTTACATCCTGAAACACACAATGTAATGACTTATGTGGACAAGGAATGGAATACGGGAAAGGGTTTTTTATCCGTTGGATTTATCAAAATAGGAGAAACTGAACCGATTCAGTTAGTGAATCGAATAACGAAAGGGAATTTGAAATTACGTTATGTCTACAGATAAGCTACTCATCGTTTTATTGGGTCCCACAGCAAGTGGCAAAACGGCTTTGGCGGTAGAAATAGCCTGTGCACTAGATGGCGAAATCATATCTGCAGATTCCCGTCAAATCTATAGACGACTAGATATTGGTACTGGGAAGGATCTAAAAGAGTATGGTTTTATTCCGTATCACTTAATTGATAGCCATGAAATAGGAGAGGCCTTTTCGGTTGCTCATTTTCAAAAGGCAGCATTTGACGCTATTAATGAGGTGTTTGCCCGGGGAAAGCAACCGATACTTTGCGGTGGAACCGGATTGTATATCGAATCCTTGCTGGCTAATTACCAATTCTCACATGTGCCGCATTTTCTTTCAGAGCCATTGGATATTCAATTTAAGTATCAGGTTTTCGGATTAAATCCATCGACGGAGGTGCGTAGAGAAAAAATTACCAAGCGACTTTCAGCTAGATTGAAGGAGGGAATGCTGGAAGAGGTACAACAACTTCTTGTGGAGGGTGTTCATCCGGAAGAATTGCGCTGGCTGGGTCTGGAATACAAATGGATGATCAATTACATCGAGGGACATATTACTAAGGACGAATTTGAAAAGGGCTTAGAAACGGCGATTCATCAATTTGCTAAACGTCAAATGACCTATTTTCGGAAAATGGAGCGTGCGGGAATCGAAATTAATTGGATTCCGGATACCCTTGATTTTCAGGCCAAAAGAGATTTTATCCTGAATTTTATCTAAAATTTTAGCTTAAGCTATTGCAAAATGTGGAAAAACGCCTTACTTTTGCAATCTCTTAAGGAGACAGAGAGTTGGCAGAGTGGTCGATTGCGGCAGTCTTGAAAACTGTTGACTGTTACAGGTCCGGGGGTTCGAATCCC